>Ga0156415_161_pt1 | contig 1870 bp, 3 predicted proteins | sample RifOxyA2_FD_108058 | JGI IMG/M metagenome (GOLD analysis project Ga0156415, IMG submission 108058) | Candidatus Magasanikbacteria bacterium RIFOXYA2_FULL_40_20 | reverse complement strand
AAGGAAAAGAAAGAAGGAGATGAAGAAGTCGTCGCGGAAGGTGAAACAGCGAAAGAAGAGCCCAAGAAAGAAGGCAATAAGAAAGAATAATTTTTTAAAAAACTTACACGACGAAAGGACTGTAAGTTTTTTATTTAGCCTAATAATGTTATAATTCTATTAGATAGGACTCATTTAGGGTTTTATCAATTATTAATCCAGCGACAGTTATTCTTTTTACTCATTCTCGCCTCGGGCTGTGAGGTGTCCCGCCGCGGGCGGGACAAATCCGCAAAAAGAATAAATGTCGCTGGAATGATAGGCCAAATTTAGCATCATAGTCTTGGCTAAATACACACCAAAATAAATTAAAACTCTAAATGAGTTAATATGAAAAAGAAAATAATGGATTATTTTAAAACGAGCGATATCAAATATATCTACGCTTTGGCCGGAGTAGTTTTTTTCGCGTCTTTTGCCTTGATGTCCTGGTTTTTATACAAGGCCTTTGTTTTGCCCGCGGATGACGGTTTTGTTGATGAAGACGTAGTGAAGGAAGAAATAACGGAAGAAGACTGCGATTATAAGAGGAAAATTGACGGAACCTGTGTTGAGTCGGAACGATATACTGACTCGGAATTGGTCGCCGTAATGATTGAAAATAATTTGGAGGCGTGGCCGTTGGCCGGTTTGGCGGAAGCGAGCGTCGTGTATGAAGCGCCGGTGGAAGGCGACATTCCCAGATTTATGGCGATTTACGTTTTGGGCGAAGAAGTTGATCAGGTCGGACCGGTCAGAAGCGCCCGCCCATATTATCTTGATTGGGTCAGCGAATATGGAAAAATAATGTTTATGCATGTCGGCGGTTCTCCTGACGCGCTTGATTTGGTGGATGAATATAATTTGTTCAGTATAAACGAGTTTTATCGGGGCTGGTATTTTTGGCGAAGCGAGGGCAGGACCGCGCCTCACAACACTTACACTTCAACCGAATTGTGGAATAAATCTTATGAAAAATATTCAGAATATTATGATGAGAAAGATTACATTGGCTGGCAATTTGAAAAAATTGAGAATTGCGAGACTGATTGTGTAGGTGAGATTGATATCCCGATTGCTTCGCCTAGTTCTTATCACGCGGTTTGGAAATTTAACACTTCAACTCAAAAATATACTCGTTTTCAGGGCGGGGAGCAGGCGTTTGAAATGGACGGAAAAGAAATTTTTGCCGACACGGTGATTGTCCAAATGGCGGACGTGGAAGTGATTGATGAGATTGGTCGAAAAGAAATCGGCGTGGTTGGGAGCGGGGAAGCCGTTGTTTTCAGAAACGGAAAAGTTTTTGAAGGGGTTTGGAAAAAAACGGATAGAATAAGTCGGACGGAATTTTTTGCCGAAGATGGAAGCGCGATTTCGTTGCAGGCCGGAAAGATTTGGATTGAGATTTTGTCTACGGCCAGAGAAGCGGAGTGGGAGTGATGTGTTGGAGATAAGAGATGGAAGATTAAAGATTTAAGATTATAGATAGTGATTGTTGAATTGAAAAATTGATATATTGTTGAATTGTTTTCTTGTCATCCCGCTTGCCGAGGGATCTTATGGTAAAAAATTAGAAAAAACAAAAGCCCGTCGTTTTGCGAGGGGCTTTTTTCTGCCCATTGGCAGTTTCTCCTTTGTTTGTGTGTTTATCCAGCACCACTCGGCTGTACAGCCGAGTGGTGCTGGATTTACTTGCGCGGGTTTTTTTTGAACCAGTTTGTCACTGTTTTGGAAACATAGCCGGCGCCATAAAGACCGCCCACGGCCAAACTGGAAACCAAGCCAAGTGGCGAAGCCACATAAGCCACTGCCGCGATTGTTCCGCAAACAGTCAATACTCTTCCACCTTCTT
>Ga0156415_157_pt1 | contig 6064 bp, 5 predicted proteins | sample RifOxyA2_FD_108058 | JGI IMG/M metagenome (GOLD analysis project Ga0156415, IMG submission 108058) | Candidatus Magasanikbacteria bacterium RIFOXYA2_FULL_40_20 | reverse complement strand
TTTGCATCAAATTGGTTTTGGCGTCGTCTTTGTCTTTTGATTTGCGGATGGTATTGATGACCATGTCAATTTTGTCCAAAGCTTTTTTCAACCCGTCCAAAATATGCGCGCGGTCTTTGGCTTTTTGCAAATCAAATTCAGTTCGGCGGACGATGACAACTTGTCTGTGTTTAATAAACTCTTCCAAAATGCTTTTTAGATTCAATAAACGAGGCTGTATGCCATCAACCAACGCGATGGTGTTCAAGTGGAAAGTGGTTTGTAATTCCGTCAGTTTGTACAGGCGGTTTAAAATCTTTTTCGGATAAGAATCTTTTTTCAAATCAAGCACGATGCGGACGCCTTCTTTGTTTGATTCGTCGCGTAAATCTTTAATGCCTTCCAGTTTTTTCTCCTGCACCAAATTGGCGATTTTTTCCAATAAGGTTGATTTATTTACCTGATAAGGAATTTCCGTGACTATAATTTGAAATTGATCTGCTTTCCTTTCTTCAATATCGGCTTTGGCGCGCAAAACAATTCCGCCTCGGCCGGTGGCGTAAGCGGCGGTGATATCTTTTTTATTGTAAATAATTCCGCCGGTGGGGAAGTCAGGTCCTTTTACCAATTCAACCAATTCTTCAACACTGCATTTCGGATTGGAAATAATATGAATAATCGCGTCGCAAACTTCTCTTAAGTTATGCGGAGGAATATTTGTCGCCATGCCAACCGCGATACCCATACTGCCATTTACCAGAAGATTGGGGATTTTTCCGGGCAAGACGCGCGGTTCTTTGGTGGAGCCGTCATAATTCGGTCCGAAATCCACCGTATCTTTTTCTATATCAAGCAAGAGTTCCTCGGCAATGGCTTTTAATTTTGCCTCGGTGTATCGCATAGCTGCCGCGGAATCACCATCCATAGAGCCGAAGTTTCCTTGACCGTGTACCAATTGGTGGCGCATGGAGAAATCTTGCGCCATGCGGACCAAAGAATCATAAATCGCGCTATCTCCGTGAGGATGGTATTTACCCATAACATCTCCGACCACACGGGCTGATTTGAGGAATTTTGAGTTATGGCGGAGGCCAAGACCCCACATAGCGTATAAAATGCGCCTGTGGACCGGTTTTAAGCCGTCACGGACATCAGGAAGCGCGCGGGATACAATCACGCTCATGGCATAGTCCAAATATGATGTTTGCATTTCATCCACCAAATTGATTGGTTCTATTCTTCCCGCATTTTCTTCCACCGGAAGCTTTTGTTGTCCTTCTTCTTGCTTTTTTAGCATAAAACTTATTTCTAAATAAGTGATTAATTTTTATCCAGCACCACTTTTTTCGCAAAAAAAGTGGTGCTGGATTTATCCAGCGGTTTCTTCCGTTGAAGTTGTAGTGTCTTCGGTGGAAGTGGCTGTATTTGTTGTTGTGCTTGTGAAATTATTGACCGCATTCACGATGTCGTCCAAATTTATAGGCTTTTTCTCTTTCGGTTCGGCGGTTTCTTCCGTCGGTTCTTCCGCGAATAATTTTTCCACATCGTCCATTATTTTCCCTAAATCATTTTTATAAGAATCCTGCAGTATTTCTTGTCCGTCTTTTAAAATTTGCGTTCCATTATTTTTACCTAGACTTTTTGTGAAATCGTAGAAAACCGTATTGATGTTTATAATCCATAATCCCGCGATAATCAGACAAAATACGGCTACAAATACCCACATCATCACTTTTTTATTTTTATAAGACGGATTGTCATAATAATCGGTGTTGATTTTTTGGCTTTCTTTCATTTCTTCCACAATAAGCTGGGGCAGTTTTTCAACCGTATTTTTGATTTGCTTTTTCACGTCGCTATCTATATTCTTTTTCGATTTTCCTTTTTTGACAGGCATATTTAACATTAAAACATTAAAACATAAAAACATTAAAACATTTATAACCCCAAATTATTGCCGAATATAGTATGTTTATATGTTTAGATGCTTGTATGTTTGTATGATTTTTATTCTTTTTCAAGAACGATTATTTGCGTTTCTTCCTCGGGCAAATCTTTTTGTTTTATAATTACTTTCTTTTCCGGTTTTATCGGTCCGCTTCCCATTTCTTTCAAAAAGTTTTCAACCGGGTCGTATTTTGGGTCATTGTCGCTCTTGAACGCCATTGGGATGATTATTCTTGGCTCAATGGAGTTTATGGCCTTTATGGCCGATTCCGCGTCATAACATTCTTTTCCACCAACCGGAACAAATAGCACATCAACTCCGGACAAAACCGATAATTGCGCGTCTGTAAGCTGTTTATTGGCTAAACCGAGGTGTCCAACACTTATATCTTCGGCATCAATTCTGAACATTGCTTCATCAGGTTTTTCACCTTGCGCCGAGGTGATAAGCACACCTTTATTTTCGCATTCGCCCGGGATTGATAAAGTAAACGGGTTGCCCGATATTGTGATTGAGCCGTCTTCCCCTCTGGTGTAAAGGGCGATTTCGGCGGTCAAATTGCGTGGAAAACTGCCTAGCGCCGGTCTATATGGGTCTATGACCAATACCACATCTTTTTCAAAGGGTTTTGCCTGTATTTTTATAGCGGTATTTCCTAGCCATGATAAATGCATATTTAGCTGAATAAAGAATGATTTACCCCGTAGCAAGCTGACGAGGTATCAAACTGAATAATTATTTCATTTTTCGATGGGAGTATCGAAGTATTAACCTATGTTAAGACGTCACTCGGAGAGAATGGAAAAATAAATTTTTCCACTTTCTCCTCGCTAGTCTTAATAAAATAGTGCTAATATTGTACATTATTTTATTATAAAACGCAAGCCGGTTCAAGTGTATAAAAGTCGATTTTTTTTGGCTAAATTAAGCGATTTTTTATGCAAGGAAAGATTGAACTTGGGGGATATTTTATTGATGCAAAAAAAACAATAAAAAATTGTTGATAGATGACCGGTAAAAGGCGGGGTGTTGACATTTTTATCCCTCTAGTGTATATTACGTCCACCGCAAAATCATAAAATACAAGACAAATGTTGAGTGATGAGTTGGCGGTTTTACTTAAGCGAATTACTTTATGACAGAGTATATTTGCGCTCAAGATAAATCTTGGGTTAAAAATTATTATTAATTTATGTCAAAAAAAGCAAACTTAAAGGCAAAAGAAGACGCTAAAGATAATAGCGAATTCGGTAAACTCTTAAAAGAGTATTTTACTAAAATGCCAAACAAAGGGGATTTGGTTGAAGGAGCTGTTATTTCAATAGATAGCGGCGCCATTAGATTGGATATTGACGGTTTGACTACCGGAATAGTCAGGGGCCATGAGTTATTTACCGAGTCCAACGAATTTGCCGATATTAAAATCGGAGATAAATTGGAAGCGACGGTAATTGAGCAGGAAAATGAAAACGGCGAAATGGAGTTATCGCTCCGCAGCGCCGGAAATCAGAGAGTTTGGGACAGAATGGCCGAGTTGATGGAAGATGGCACGACGATTGAAGCTAAGATATTAGACGCGAACAAAGGCGGTCTGATGATGAAAGTGGACGCTTTGGTCGGGTTTATGCCTGTTTCACAGTTGAATCCGGATCACTATCCTCGCGTTCCAGGTGGAGATAAATCAAGAATTTTAGAAAAACTTAAAAAATTGATTGGCGAAAAAGCGCAAGTAAAAGTGCTTGATGCTAATCAAAAAGATGAGAAATTAATCGTCTCTGAAAAGGCGGTTTGGGAAGACGAGCAGAAAGCGGTATTGGATGCGTTCAAAATTGGCGATGTCGTTGATGGAGAAATTGCGGCTTTGACACCGTTCGGCGCGTTTATTAAATTCGGTGAAGGCTTGGAAGGTTTGGTGCATATTTCTGAAATCGTCTGGCAAAGAATTGACCATCCGAAAGATGTGTTGAAAGTGGGTGAAAATGTAAAAGCGCAGATTATTGATTTAAACAAATCAAAAATCTATCTTTCAATTAAACGTTTGATTGACGATCCTTGGAAGAAAGTCAAAGATACTTATAAAGTCGGACAAGTGGTTGAGGCGGAAGTGCACAAAGTTGAACCGTTTGGCTTGATGGTGAAGCTTGATGAAGATATACACGGTTTGGCTCATATTTCAGAATTATCCAACGAACCGATTAAGAATGTTGAACAGTTGAGAGAGAAGTTCAAATTGGGCGAGAAGTATAAATTTGAAATCGTGAACATTGAACCGGCCGAACACCGTCTTGGTTTGAAAGCGGAAGGCGTAAAAAGCAAGAAAACCGAAAAGCCGGAAGCTAAAAAAGAAAAGAAAGAGAAAGTCGGCGATATCAAAGAAGAAGAAAAAGAAGTTGAATCCGCTGATGAAACTCCAGTTGAGGACGGGAAAGAGAAAGAATAAAAACAAGAAACAGAAAAACCCGCCCTAATTTAGGGCGGGTTTTTTGGAGGATTCCGACTATTGAAATGTCTTTACTTTTTTGCTATAATAAATGGCAATATGAACAAAAAAAGGAGTTGGACAGCTCAACAATTGAAGCAGGCAGTTAAGAAATGTTTTAGTTATAGACAAGTGTTATCCAAGTTGGGTTTGCGTGAAGCCGGAGGAAATTATGAACAAATTAAAAAATATATAAAAGAATATAAACTAGACATAAAACATTTTAAAGGGCGTGGTTGGAATGCGAGCCTTACAGGTATTGGCGTTCCGAGAATACCTTTAGAAAAAATTTTGATTAAAGGAACAAATTTTCAAAGTTTTAAGTTGAAAAAAAGACTATTTGCCGCTAAATTAAAATCGCAACATTGTGAAGAGTGTGGTTGGTCAGTTAGGACGCCGGATGGTTATTTACCACTTGAACTTGATCATATAAATGGGGATAGACATGATAATAGATTAGAAAATTTGAGAGTTCTATGCCCTAATTGTCACAGTTTAAAACCAACTCATCGAGGGCGTCGCAGGCAATAGAGAAATTAAATGGTCCAGTGGCGGAACTGGTATACGCACAGCACTTAAAATGCTGCGCCGCAAGGCATATGGGTTCGACTCCCATCTGGACCACCAACAAAATCCAAAACTGTATAAGTTTAGCAGAAAGTAAGACGGAAGGGTTTAAGGGTACCTTATCCCGACTTAGTCGGGACGACTCCCATCTGGACCACCAGATGTCCAAGTTAGAATTGAAATAAAATAAGGCGTTTTTAGCAAAAATCTGGGGATAATTTCCCCGGTTTTTTGTTTGTATTATTTTTTATATTTTGGTATAATTATGCTAAGCAAAACTTTTACATTATGACAAAAGAACAAATTTCCAAAATATCTAAAAATTTTAAGAAAATAAGAAACGAAAAGAAACTTTCTAAGAGTTTTTTAGTAATGAAGACGGGGCTGGACTATCACACCATTTCCAAAATTGAAAATGGAATTACCCCTGACCCAAGAATAAATACTGTTGTTAAATTAGTTAGAGCATTAGAAATTTCTTTGGATGATTTAATTAAATAAATATGAATAAAGATTACTCCCAGTTAAATAAAGAAGATCTCATCAAGATTGTTCAAAAGCTTGAATCTCGTAAAAAATATGGGCTGATTTGGGATGAGGAAAAAGTCAAAGAACAATTTGAAAAAGACGCTGAAGGTGCTTTGCCGGTTTTGAAAGAGATTAAAGGCAAAGAAATTACAGACAAAAATGGTGGACCAATAAATATTTTGATTGAGGGGGATAATTATCATGCTCTCTCGGTTTTGAATTTTACCCATCAGGGCAAGATTGATGTTATTTATATTGATCCTCCTTATAATACTGGTGCTAGGGATTGGAGATATAATAACAATTATGTTGATAAAAATGATACATGGAGACATAGCAAATGGGTCTCTTTCATGAACAAAAGACTTTTATTAGCTAAACAATTATTAACTGACGATGGAGTTTTAATATGTACCATTGATCATAATGAACTACCAGCACTCGGGCTTCTCTTGCAAGAAATTTTTCCCGACAGAGAAGTTACCTGTGTTACAATCATTCATAATCCAAGCGGAGTTCAAGGTAAAAATTTTTCTCACAATAATGAGTTCGCATATTTCGTG
>Ga0156415_115_pt1 | contig 6612 bp, 2 predicted proteins | sample RifOxyA2_FD_108058 | JGI IMG/M metagenome (GOLD analysis project Ga0156415, IMG submission 108058) | Candidatus Magasanikbacteria bacterium RIFOXYA2_FULL_40_20 | reverse complement strand
TTTGATAGTCAGCGGAACAATCGGAGCGGGAGTTTTGAGTTTGCCGTTCGCCATCGCCAAAGTTGGTGTTTTTTTGGGTATTTTGTATATCGTGGCGGTCGGAATTTTGATGATGGGACTTAATTTGCTTTTGGGCAAAATCGCGTCGGCTTCGCAGAAAGAAATGCAGTTGGTCGGCTTCGCGGAAAAATATCTGGGGCGTGTCGGCAAATGGTTTATGACCGTGTTGTTGTATTTTATGTTGTGGGGAGTTTTAACCGTTTACATCATCGGCGAGGGCGAAGTTTTGTCGGCTTTATTCGGCGGGAGCGAATTTTTTTGGAGCATGATATTTTTTGCCGTTGTGACTTTTTTGATTTATATCGGATTGCGGACGGTAAAAGTAATTGAATTATTTTTAACTTTGGGAGTGCTGGCGGTGGTTTTGGTTTTGGTTTTATCAAGCGTTTTGAGCATAGAGCCGGTGAACTTGGCGGAGATTAATTTTGTCAATTTATTACTGCCTTACGGGGTGTTGCTTTTCGCTTTTCACGGCACGACCTCTGTTCCCGAAGCCTACAGCGTCCTTATAAACAGAGAACGGACTTTTAAAAAAGCCATCATAATCGCGGGGGTGATAATTATAACTGTCTACGCGTTGTTTGTGTCCGTTGTCGTCGGTGTGACCGGCGCGGGTACTTCCGAGATTGCTACGATTGCTTTGGGCAACAAATTGGGCGAAAAAATATTTTTATTGGGAAATTTATTCGCGGTTTTGGCGATGGGCACCAGTTGTCTGATGGCGGGGCTGGCTTTGCGCGACTCTATGGAGTGGGATTTTAAACTGTCAAAAAAAGTTTCAACTTTGCTGACGGGCATTGTGCCTTTCACTTTTTTTGTTTTGGGTTTCAGAGGATTTGTGGAAACGATTGATATCGTCGGCGGTGTGTTTATGAGCTTTGAAATGCTGGTGATTTTATTGATTTATTGGCGCGCCAAACAGGCGGGCGACTTGTCGGTCGGAAGGTTTAAACTTCATCACACGACATTATTGTTGACGCTTCTTTTGTTGGCCTTGACCGCAGGAGCGATTTACAGTGTGATTAAATTGTTTTAAATTCAAAAAACATTGATTTGATTTTTAGCCGAGAATTGGTATAATGGGGGCATAAATAGTGTTTATAGCGAGTTTTTAAGCTGTCATTGCGAGGAGTCTCAAGACGACGTCGCCCCCCGACTGAGTCGGGGGATAAGTGTGCCCTTATAATCCCGTCTTGCCCACTGTCATTGCGAAGGAGCTCAAGCGACTGTCGCAATCCCAGAAACCACGAGATTATCCCGATTTTGTATTAACAAAATCGAGGATCCTCGATCCCGACTTGGTCGGGATTGGGACTACACTCCGACTAAGTCTGGGCTCGTAATGACAGGTATAAATGAAGTTTATTTTTTAGCTAGATTTAGTTAAGAATTTACATAAATTTGCTACGGGTCAAAATGCGAGCATGAATCTAATACAAGCGACAATTTTAGGCGCGGTTCAGGGTTTGACCGAATTTTTGCCGATTTCATCGTCCGGCCATCTTGTGTTATTTCCACAATTATTCGGCTGGGATTATCAAGGTCTGATTTTTGATACGGTCTTGCATTTAGGGACATTAGTGGCGGTGATTGTGTTTTTTAGAAAAAAAATTTGGATTTTGTTTAAGTCCTTGCGTAGAAAATGCTGGCCGAATGAGTGCTTGGATACGGAGACGATTCAGAATCGCGGGCTTTTTTTGATGATTGTGTTATCTATGGTGCCGGCGGGAATTATCGGACTGTATTTTGGCGATTACATTGAAGCTCATACTCGTTCGGCATATATTGTGGCAATCAGTTTGATTTTTTGGGGAATTATATTGGCGGTTGCCGATTATTTCAGCAAGAGAGTGGAAGTTAAAAAACCGCTTGGTAAAATAAATTGGAAAAATGCTTTGGTAATCGGTTGCGCGCAAGCGGTGGCGTTGATTCCGGGAACAAGCCGGTCCGGAATTACCATGACGGCCGGACTATTTTCAAAATTCAGCAAAGAAGACGCGGCGGAATTTTCTTTTTTAATCAGCATACCGATTATCGCGGCCGCCGGATTTTCAAATTTATTGAAATTATATTCAATCGGGTCCGGACTGTTGGGGATTGAGATTTATTTGGCCGGATTTTTAGCGTCAATGGCGAGCGGATTTTTCGCGATTTGGTTTTTGATGAAATTGATTAAGCGCTGGAGTTTCACACCGTTTGTGGTTTACAGAATAGCCTTAGGCGCGATTATTTTATTTTTAATTTAGAAATGTTCATGTTTTAATGTTTTAATGCTTTTATGTTTTAATGCTTGGTATGACTGAAAAAAAGATTTTACAATTAATTTACAAAGTTTCCAAAGCGTCAAAAATTGATGTCTATATTGTTGGCGGTTATGTTCGTGATCAGATTTTGAATAAAAAGGGAGTGAACCGCGCACCACAACCATATACCACAAGGGTACATGGCAAAGGGTACACGGCGGGGGATATGGACTTTGTGGTTCTGGGGAGCGGTTTGGAATTCGCGAAATTGTTTGATAAGGAAATGTCGGACAGTGGCGGAAGTTTGGTGGAATTTCCCGATTTTGATACGGCCAGATATGTGCTTGAAGGTTATGAGATAGAATTTGCCGGCGCCAGAAGCGAGAAATATGACGAGAAATCCAGAAAACCGGCGGTAAAGCCGGCAACGCTTGAACAGGATTTGAGCCGACGCGATTTTACCATAAACGCTATGGCGAGAAAGGTGGAAGCGCGTGGTTTGGGAAAGATTGTGGACCCGTATGGCGGGCAAAAAGATATTAAGAAAAAAGTTTTAAAAACCCCACTTGACCCGGATATAACATTTTTTGATGACCCGCTCCGTATGATGAGAGCGGCGCGTTTTGCCAGTCAGCTCGGTTTTTCTATTGATAAGGGGGTTTTGGAAGCGATTGTCAGGAACGGCAAAAGGTTAAAAATCATTTCCGCCGAGAGAATAAAAGAAGAATTGTTCAAATTACTAGCAACCGAGAAGCCGTCAGTCGGGTTGTGGATTTTGTATGGCACCAGACTGCTTGACCAATTTTTGCCTGAGGTTAGCGATTTATCCGGTGTAGAGGAGGTAAAAGGGTATAGTCACAAGGATAATTTGTCGCATAGTTTTGCCGTGGTTGACAATATCGCCCAGTGGTCGGATAAGACCCTGCTCCGTTTTGCCGGTTTGCTCCACGATATTGCCAAAACCCAGACGAAAAAGTTTGTCCGAGGGCGGGGATGGACTTTTGATATGCATGAGCATTTAGGCAAAAAAATGGTCTATGACATCTCAAAAAGGCTTAAATTAAGCAAAGATGAGGGTAAATATGTCGGAAAACTGGTCAGATGGCATCTTCAGCCGATTGCCTTGATGGATGAGGGGATTACGGACAGCCCGGTTCGCCGGCTGGTGGTTAATTTACAGGAAGATTTGGATGATTTGCTTATCTTGTGCCGTGGGGATATAACCACGGGTAATCAGGATAAAAAGGTCAAAAGACTAAAAAATTATGATAAATTGGAGAAAAGAATCGCGGAAGTGCTGGAAAAGGACAAATTGCGCGCTTTTCAGTCGCCGGTTCGGGGTGAAGAAATTATGGAATTGTGCGGATTGAAACCTGGACCGACAGTCGGGAAAATTAAAGAAGAAATTGAGCGGGCGATTTTGGACGGCGAGATTCCGAATGATTATGAAAAAGCCAAAAAATATTTTGAGAAAATCAAGCCGAAATTTCTGGCGGAAACCGAAGATTGGGAAAAAAAATTATAGCGAGTTTTGTCGCTGTCATTGCGAGGATGTATATTCCTCCCCCTATCAGGTAAGGGAACACTTATCCCGATTTCACATCGGGAGGGAGTTAGAGGGGGTCTCAACAAGCGCCTGTCATTGCGAGGCCTTTAGGCCGTCGCAATCCCTGGAACAACGAGATTATCCCGATTTTGTATTAACAAAATCGAGGATCCTCGATTTCGCTGAGGCGAAATCGGGACTACGCCCCGACTTGGGTCGGGACTCGTAATGACAGGTTTAGTCAAGGTCTTCCCACTGTCATTGCGAGGCCTTTAGGCCGTCGCAATCTCGTTTCGTCATCCTGCTTGTCCCGCCCACGGCGGGAAGCGTAGTCGAAGGATCCCGCTGTCATTGCGAGCCCGCCGAGTCGGCGGGCGTCGCAATCTCGTGAATTAATACAAAACTCGCCACGAATTTAAAACAAAAAAATGAGATAATCGCGTCTCATTTTTTGTTTTTTGCGAATTTTTAAAAGTTGTCCACAGGTGAACTTTTTTTTTAATTAAAAAACTGTTTTTGGAGCTAAAAATGTGCTATAATTATAAACATACAGATTGGATATCGTTAATTCAAAAAGTGTATTTATAATACACAAAATGTGTTTGTAAAAAGGTATCTAAAACTTAAGAAGGGAACAGTGAAAATAATCTGTATTTACGCTTTCTCAATTTCAGTGTTGGCTGTTTTATTTTTTGCCAGGGTAAGCATTTTAAGAGCTGTAGCGGGCGTTCCGGAGGTATTAAACCATCAAGGCAGGCTATTGGATGCGAGCGGAAACTTGCTGGGCGGGTCATCGGGCACAAGTTATTGTTTCAGATTTGCGATATATGATGACGCCACTGTCGGGTCAGGCACAAAGTTATGGCCGACCGGCACACCTTCCACAATGACGGTTACGGTTACCAACGGAGTATTTAATGTGGGAATTGGCGATACTGATAATGGTGGGGATCTTTTGGATTATGATTTTCAAGATAGTGATGAAATATATTTGAGCGTGGAAGTATCGGCGCAAGTTTCAAGTTCTTGTTCCGGAGTCAGTTTTGAAACTATGTCGCCCCGTCAGCGGATTTTTTCTTCCGGTTATTCTATAAATGCGAATACTGTGGCGGGATATACACCGCTTTCCGGCAATTGGTTATTTCAAAATGATACAGTTTCCACTACCGGCGAAATGAGTGTTGGCGGAGTTTTTCAGGCCGGTGTTGGGTCATCAGAAAATACAACTACCACTTATTCAAGATTTGGCACGGGTACAACCGGACATAGTGATGTGATGGGCGCGGTAAATGATTTACTGCTTTCCGGTTCTTTGGAAGTTGATGGGCTGTCATATTTTGACGCCGGTTTTATTGTCTCCGCTTCATCCACTTTCAATTCTTCACTGCATATTCAAGGCGCGTTGACTGTTTCGTCCACTTCCGCCACTTCAACTTTTGCCAACGGATTAAGTTTGTTTGGTGGCAGTATGCAATTAAATAATCTTATCAATTGTTCCGGCGATAGTTTATTGGAAACCGACGCGTTCGGAAATATCGTTTGCGGAACCGATGAGTCAACTTCATCAGACGCATCCGCTTTCACTTCGCCGATTACCGTATCTATTACTGGAACAGTTTCACGATTATCGCAAAACGAATTATACATCGCCACATCAACCTCAAATTATTCCGGATTATTTTATGTTAATTCCGCCGGCAATGTTTCAGCATCAGGAACCATTCGTTCATTCTTGGCGCTTGATGTCGGTTCAACCGGAGCGACTACCACCATTTATGGCAATACCACATCAACATTTGGCGCCGGAATTCAAACTACCGCGCTTAACATCACTTCCGCATCAGTCTCATCCACTTTCGCCAACGGCATAGTCTTGACCGGCGGATGTTTCAATGCCGGAGGAGTATGTTTAACCAACAATAATGAAACCATTACTATTTCCGGAGACGCCACCGGTTCAGGAACTACGGCCATTACTTTAACTATATCCAACGGAGTAATTGACGCCTACAACTTAGCCACCACTTCCGCGTTTGGAGATCAAGACTTTTTCGTATTTGACGAAACATCAGGAAATTTCACTCCCACTTCATCAATCGCGGAAATATTTATTGATGATTTAATCGCCAGAGACTCGGAACTTCATTCAGCTATTACTTTCACCGGCGGAGCAGAAGATTATTTAACTCTGACCGGACAAGAAATCACAGTCAACGCTATCAATCCGGATAACTTAGCTTCAACCGATTTCGGAGACTTCACTTGCAATGGAACATCTTGTTCGCTTGATACCACTTTCGCCGTATTCGCATGGACTCCAACCACCAATTACGGAATCAATGTTAACGCCACCACTTCACCAATCTGGATTCAAAACAAATTAATGGTTTCTTCAACCGCTCATTTGGCATATGTTTCCTCAACCATGATTACGGTTTTGGGAAGCACGACCAGCACTTTCAACGCCGGAATCAGCGCGTCAGCTTTAAACATCACTTCCGCATCAGTATCATCAACCTTTGCCAACGGCATCGTCTTAACCGGAGGTTGTTTCAACGCCGGAGGAGTTTGTTTAACCAATAGCAATGAAACCATTACTATCTCCGGAGACGCGACCGGTTCCGGAACCACCGCCATTACTTTAACTATATCCAACGGAGTAATTGACGCTTACAACTTAGCCACCACTTCAGCATTTGGAGATCAAGACTTTTTCGTATTTGACGAAACATCAGGAAACTTCACCCCCACTTCATCAATCGC
>Ga0156415_155_pt1 | contig 7689 bp, 7 predicted proteins | sample RifOxyA2_FD_108058 | JGI IMG/M metagenome (GOLD analysis project Ga0156415, IMG submission 108058) | Candidatus Magasanikbacteria bacterium RIFOXYA2_FULL_40_20 | reverse complement strand
AGGTAATCGGGCAATCAATCTCTACGCCTGATAATAATATAGAGTTCTCAATCTTCGCTTTTTTAATAACCGAACCCGGACCGATTGTGACATTCGGCCCGATTTTACAATTTTCTAAAATACAATTTTCCCCTATCATCACCGGCGCGATTAATTCCACCTTATCACCCACCGCGCTGGATGGACTGACATTGACGCCGTTTCCCATTTTTTCCAAAAGCAAATTATTGGCTAAAAGCAAATCACCGACCTGCCCCGTATCTTTCCACCAGCCGGTTATTTCTTTATAACCGACTTTTTTATTATTTTTTAAAAAATAAGAATGAATGCTGGAAATTTCATATTCTCCGCGGGAACTTTTGGTAATATTTTGAAACGCTTCAAAAAAAACTTTGGGACCGTACAAATATATTCCGGTTACGGCAAAATCGCTCGGCGGATCGGCCGGCTTCTCTATAACATCAACCAAATTACCATCAGCATCAAATTTCGGCACACCAAACCTGTTCGGGTCGGGCACTTTTGACAAAGCCAGCATGCAATCATAATTATTTTTGGCAAATTCATCCACCATTTCTTTCACTCCGCCAAATAAAATATTATCAGACAGATAAAACATAAACGGGTCGTCTCCGATAAAATCTTTGGCAATGTTCACGACATGAGCGATGCCTTGCGGTCCGCCGGTTTGTTCAAAAAATTTTATTTTTACTCCCCAATGTCCGCCGTCCCCAACATGTTTTTGCAGTTCTTCTTCACCCGGATTGACATTTATGAATATTTCTTCAATCCCGGCCTCAACAACTTTTTCTATGGCATGAAAAATCATCGCTTTGTTCGCAAGCGGCAATAAATGTTTATTAGTTGTCGCGGTAACGGGTTGTAATCGCGTCGCCCGCCCCCCGCCCGTTAAAATCGCCTTCTTAATCATAAAACAATTAACAACTATCAATTAACAATTCAATTCTTAAATCTTATAAACAAATGAATGAGTAAATAATAAGCTTACTTAATTATTTACGAGTGAATGCAGTTTATATATTAATATAACTTAAATCTTAAATCTAATCTACCACCAAACCAATCCTTTAACCACCACCCAATAATACAATTTCATTATCGGATTGCCAACATACTTCAAAAGCGGACTATCCATTTCTTTCTCTTGAAACATAATATTCGGCACCGTATATTTAAACAAAAATCTGTCCGTCACTTTACGCATTTCCTGAATTCGTTTTCTTTTGCCCAACCACAGCTTCCAATTGTCCTTTTCAGACCAATACTTATACACTTTCACCTTTTTGTCAAGCCAGCCACCGCGCCAGGCAAACAGCCATAATCCCAACTCCAATACCAACATCATGGGAAATAATAACACCAGCGTAGGCCAGCGGAAAAACATCAGCATCACGCCATACCGATTTCTTTCCATATAATAAAATTTCTCTATGCTCCGGCTAAACTGGTATTTGTGAAAAAAAACCGAATCTCTTACTAACACCGTTTTATATCCTAAAATACGAAAACGGAAACACCACTCCAAATCCTCATGGTATAAAAAGAAATCTTCATCAAGCATTCCATATTGTTTAATCAAATCACATCTGATTGTCATCGCCGCTCCGCTGGCATAAGATATTTCTTTCACCGGCGGAAGTTTGACATCAGCCACTTTGCTTCTGTATTCATCGCAAAAACCAAATCCCAAATAATGGAAAGAGTTCCCGGCATTATTCAGATATTCAGTATCCGGATACAGAATCAACGAAGACTGCGCCATGGCGATATTTTTGTCTTCCTCCATAACTTTGACTACCGGCTCAAATATATTCATCGCCGCGAACCCGTCCATATTATGAAGATAAACATAATCAAAGCCATTATCAATCGCCCACTTTATACCGACATTATTTCCGCCGGCAAAACCGGTATTTTCAGTTTGCGCCAATAAAGTCGTATGAGGCAACTCCTTGCCGGATAACGGCATAATCGTTTCTTCTATCATTCTGACCGACGATCCGAATTCCGGATGCGGATTATCAACAATCACCAGCTCCAACCTGTCTTTCGGATAACTGATTTTTTTTAATGACGAAACCACATCGCCGATATACGGCTCGCAATGAAATGACAAATATATAATCGCAATTTTGGGAAACTTATCCATAAAATCTATGCCGACTTATAATATTTAAATTTACCCCGCCATTTAAAAATATATTTCACCCAGCTCGCCAAATGAATGCGGGCCAATTTATTTTTAATCAGAGCTTTAAAAATCCCGGGGATTTCCGCCGAACCTCTGGCATATCTGTGTTGTATTACTATATCATGAACATAATATACCGGCCAACCATGTTCCCACATCGTCCGACACCAATCACAGTCTTCCAAATACATAAAATATCTATCATCAAACCAGCCAATGGCATCAACCACTTCTTTTCTTACCACCATCGCGGCGCCAAGCACCCAATCAACCGGCCTGGTTTCACTGTGATTAAAATCTTTCATTAATAATCTGTTTGCGTATTTTTTCACCCAATTATATTTTCTGTCAAAATTAATTTGTTTAAACGGCTTGATGGCGATTGATTTTAAATCAAAGCGATAACACGTGTCCTGAAGAGTTTGGTCGATGTTAACCAACTTTGTCCCAATACATCCGATTTTAGGATGTTCATCCATAAATTTTATGATTCTTTCAATAGTGTTTGAATTCGGAAAAATAATCGTATCTCTGTTCAGCGCGAAATAATAGCGCGCCTGTGTTGCCTGAAAGCCAATATTATTTCCTCTTCCAAAACCGACATTAACGCCGGTATTGATATACTTTATATTAATAAACTTTTCCAGAAGCTTATCTCTGACGCCGTCTTTGTTATTTGAATTATCAACTATCGTAATTTGAACGCTATATGGACAGCCAAGAATATCGGCTGATAAGCTTTCAACCGCTTTTAATATGTCATCCCCCATCAAATAATTTACAAATACTACATTTATATCCTTCATAAAAATGTTCTAAATGTTCTATGTGTTATAATTGTTCTAAATGCTCTATGTGTCCTAATGAACATTTTGAACAAGCGAAGCGATATAACATTTATAACCACTTACGCATTTCCCTCCAGCCAATTTTTTTCTTATTCTTTATCTCGCGTCTTCTGTTTCTCAATTCTTTTCTTAATTTCCAGATATCTTTCCAACCCTTCAAAACACCCCTGTCAAAAATTAAAAACCACGCGAATTTACCTGTTTCATAACATAAAATCCGCAAAAAGTCAATTATAAAATTCTGCCAGTACTCATTTTTATAGATTGTCATTATATGATTGCGATAGCTGTTGTATTTTATACGCATCGGCTGTCTTTTTTTATTATCTATCGCTGACATCCCTATATTGCTGGCCCTGTCATGATAAGCGCAAGTATCCAAAATCACATAGGCTTTATTACCGGCCGACCGCAGACGGAATGCCAAATCCACATCTTCTTTATAAGAACCGTAATCCGGGTCAAAAATAAATTTGCCATTATACAAAATATTGTCCGCGCTTTTTCTTCTTAACAACAACACTGTCCCGGAAACTCCAAAAACTTCCACCGTCTGACCACCCGACCACTTGGCCACCCGACTACTTTCTTCTTTCCAGTTTTTCCCGGCCATCCAATCAACTACCCGCCTATTTTTATACGCTTTCAAACCCAGCGAATCCACATAATCGGAAAAAAAATCATCCAGCGAATTAAAATTCCATTTCATAAGCCGAGGAGAAACGACGGCAGTCTCGGGATTTTTATCCATAAACGAAATCATTTTCTCAAAACAATCCGGCTCCAAATACAAATCCTGATTTAGAAAAACCGCATATTCAGTATCGGCCTGGTCATAAATATAATTATGCCCGCCGGCAAAACCTAAATTATCTTTGCCTTCTTCAAAATGGCAAGCTCTATTAAAATTTTTCAATTCTTGTTTAATCACTGAAACCGTGCCATCGATTGAACCATTATCCAATATATATATCTGCCAATCTTGATAAGTTTGTTTGCGCAAAGATTCAAAAAGATGGGGAATATACTTTTCCCCGTTCCAGGTCAATAATTGAACGGTCAACTTCATAATTGCTTGTAATACGAATGATGCGAATTTTAATGCGAATTATGCCAATTATGCGAATAATCTAAACAGATATAAACATTGATAAATTCGCGATATTCGCAACATTCGCATTTAATTTGTAATTCGTATCATAATTTAACTCCCCACTTTGTAAAATACTTAGCCATACTCGTGATATACTGCTTTTGTTTCCACCAAGTGCCACGCTTTTTGAAACTGTCGCCGGCATAATCCACGCAAACCGCAATCGGGGTATACATAACTTTATAGCCGTTCTTTTTCGCTTCCCGGCATAAATCAACATCTTCAAACCAAATAAAATAGCGCGGATCAAACGCCCAACCGAGTTTATCAATCAATTCTCTTCTCACAATCATAAAAGAACCCTGAACCGAATCAACTTCCTGTTCTTTGTCCGGGTCAAAATCCCTGAATAAATATCTGTCTAAAATACGCGGAAAAAAATGATGAATTTTCAAAATGATTATCAATTGTTCCCAAATTTTTGGAAACCGCCTCGGGGTCGTCGCCAAATTGACTGTCCCGTCTTCGTTTATCAGTTTACAGCCGGCGATTCCCACATCCAGATTTTGCGCCAAATAATTTACCATTCTATCAAGGGTATTCATTTCCGCTTTCATATCCGGATTAAGAAACAAAATAAAACGGCCATCGGCAATCTCTACGCCTTGATTATTAGCGACGCCAAATCCCCTATTCTCTTTATTTTCAACCAGTTTTACATTACTGAATTTTTTAATCAGCTCAACCGTATTGTCAGACGAATTATTATCAATCACAATCTGCTCGCAGGTAATATTCCTGTATCCCATCGCCACCGATAAAATCTGCTTTTCAATCTTTTCGGCCGAGTTCCAAGTAACGGTTATAACGCTTAAATCCATAATTAAAATCTATATTTTATATAGACACTTTATAATATTTTAGGCAAAAAAACAAGAAAGCCCCATAATATTAATTCGGGGCTGTCTGTGTGAAGAAAAATTAAAGAAAAAATCTGTAAACATAGAACTTAAGCGTCCGCGCCGTGTTCTTGATCGCTTCCGATGTCTTTGACACCGCGACTTGGAACGGAGTGCCGATAATCGGCCTCTTGTAAACTTGCGCTTTGGCAATCTTCAACTGGTTTTTCTTATAACGGCCGATATCGGTATTCAAGAAATCGGCATTTTCATACTTAACATCCTTGAAAGATGTCCGCAATATCTTGGCCCCGCTGAAATCAGCGCCCTGGCAATTGGAAAAATCAAAATTCGCGTCGCTCAGGTTAGCCCGATGCAAGGTGGTATTTTTGTCAAAATAACCGCCTCGACAATCGGACTCGCTCAAATTAGCGTCATTCAAGTTAGTACCGCGAAAATCGCAGTTGTACAACTTAAGACCGCTCAAATCCCGGCCGGACAAATTAAGATTGCATAAATCCCAATAAATCCTGTTAAACCGGTCTTCGGTCAAACCGGGCACTCCCAAAGACAAAAGATATTCCTTTGTTTTTTTCTTCGTCACAATTCCCTCCTATAAAGTATAAAAGAACAGATTAAAAATTATTTTTTTAATTTCGCGTATTTTTCCATCGTATCGCGGATAGCTTCATTTATCGGCCGCATTCTGATTCCAATCTTGACAAGATTCTCTGACTGCAAAAAATTATTTGACCGGCCTTTCACTGCCAATCCCTGTTTTACCAGATCACCATTTTCAATCCATTCATTAGTATGGTTCAGGTCAACCAATTCTTCATATAATTTGATAATTTCACGATGTTTTAAAGTGCCCGGATTTGTCACGTGAAAAATTCCTTCCGCCCTTTTTTCAAGCAGTTGATGAAAAACATCAATCATATCTTCAATAACCGTCACGGAATTCTCCACATCAATAACTTTTTCAAAAGAAGCCAGTTTATCTATCAAATTGCCCGGGGACGAAATATAATCAATCGGCATTCTGATTCTGGCGATGCCAACATTAGGCAAAGTTGAGAGCGCCAAATCCGCCGCGTATTTGGCTTTTGAATAAACCGCCTTAGGATTGCCAAAATCAGATTCTTTCCAGCCTTTCGGGTCCGGAGACGCGCCATAATAAATACAACCCGAACCGATATGCAAAAAATATATTTTCTTTTCTTGACAAGCCTGCGCGATAAAAATCGGCAACACAGTATTGCCCAAAATAGTTTCCTCCTGATTGGTTTCACACCAATCCACATTCGGCCTGCCACGCACTCCGGCCGCGTTCAAAACCACATCCGGATTATATTTTTCCAGCAAATCCAAAGCATCCTGTTTTGATTCAATTATTTTATCGCTGACAATCGCCTCATCTTTCCAGACTTCAGCGCAACGCATGCCGATAAAACCGTTTCCAATAATTAATATCTTCATAAAACATTTATATATAAACATAACACGAATACGCGAATTATATGCGAATTACGCGAATCATGCGAATATATTTTTACGCAAATTTGCGTGATTTGCGTATTAGCGTAAATTAGCGTATTCGTGTTGCACTTATTTATATTGCCTTTGATAATACTCCATATAGCTGCCATCTTTCAATTTCTTCCACCACCATTCATTGGCCGTATACCACTCCACGGTTTTCTTCAGGCCTTCTTTAAAATCCACTTTCGCTTCCCAGCCCAATTCTTTTTTTATTTTGCTCGCGTCAATCGCGTAGCGTCTGTCATGTCCGGGACGGTCTTTCACATATTCAATCATCTCTTCCCCCACTCCCAAATATTCCAAAATCAATTTCGTGATTTCAATATTCTCAATCTCATTGCCCGAACCGATATTATACACACTGCCCGGCTCGGCTTTATGCAACACCGTGTCTATCGCGTCGCAATGATCATCCACATAAATCCATTCACGCACATTTTTTCCGTCCCCATAGACCGGCACTTTTTTGCCCTCCAGCAAATTGGTGACGAAAAGCGGAATTAATTTTTCCGGATACTGATTTGGCCCGTAAAAATTACAGCTATGCGTCACCACCACCGGTGTTTGGTAAGTCGTCCAATATGAATGGCAAAGCAAATCCCCTCCGGCTTTGGCGGCTGAATAAGGACTGCTAGGCGCAAACGGCGATGATTCGGAAAACAAACCGTCTTCCGTACTGCCAAAAACTTCATCGGTTGAAATCTGAATCATCTTTTTCAGATTGAATTTTTTTACCGCTTCCAATAAATTGTATGTTCCAAAAATATTGGTTTTTAAAAACGCGATCGGATCCATCACCGAACGGTCCACATGCGTTTCCGCCGCGTAATTTATAATCACGTCTATTTCATTTTCTTTCACCGCTTTGGCCACCGCGTCCGCGTCGCAAATATCGCCTTTAACAAATTTATATTTCGGATTATCAGCGATGTCTTTCAGATTATCCAAATTGCCGGCATAAGTCAGCTTATCAAAATTGACCACGGTATAATCCGGGTATTTATTCAAAATATATTTTACGAAATGCGAGCCCATGAAACCGGCGCCGCCGCAAATTAGTAAGTTCATATATATTAAAAAAATTCAATTAATATA
>Ga0156415_164_pt1 | contig 9132 bp, 9 predicted proteins | sample RifOxyA2_FD_108058 | JGI IMG/M metagenome (GOLD analysis project Ga0156415, IMG submission 108058) | Candidatus Magasanikbacteria bacterium RIFOXYA2_FULL_40_20 | reverse complement strand
AACCGTATTTTATGAAAGGCGAGGAAGGGTCGGGAGAAGTCATGCCGATGGACGCTATGGTTGAAAGTTCGCCGTCAGCGCAATAATTTTAAAAATGAAAACAGGCTTTGCTGAAAGGCCTGTTTTTTATTTTGCAAATTTTGTGCTATAATATATTCAAATATATGGTGGGAAAAAAAGGGAAAATTTTGATAATAGAAGACAATCGGCCGATCGCGAGAGCGTTATTATTGGAATTGGAAGAAAAGAATTACGAGGTTGATATTGCTTATGATGGCGAGGAGGCTTTGAAAAAAATGGAAAACGGCGAGGCCGACTTGTTTTTGTTGGATTTGATAATGCCGGAAATGGACGGTTTTTCTCTTCTTGAAGAAATTGGAAGAAGGGGAATCAAAGCCGGTGTGATAGTGGTGTCCAATATCAGCAGTGATGAAACCGTGGAGAGATTAAAAAAATTCAATATCGTTGATTATTTGATTAAAGCTGATTATTCGTTGGAAGAAATAGCGGAAAAAGTTGACGCGTATTTTGGTAAGAGATAGGTTTTTAAAAAATAATTTACAGTGATAATATTGTTTACAAAAAAGCGTCCGGTATCCCATATATGTTTTAATGCTTTAATGTTTTAATGTTTTAATGAAAGGTATGCCTGTCAAAAAAAATTTAAAAAATAAACCAGCGCGGAAAAAATGCGATGGCGCTTATGTTGTGACGGTTGATATGGGATATGGGCATCAGCGAGCCGCTTATCCGCTGAAAGATATTGCGGTCTGTCCGCCGGAAATGGATTTGTCGGAAACCAGGATAATAACAGCCAATAATTATCCGGGAATACCGGCAGCCGATCGGAGACGCTGGGAAGGCGGGAGAAAAATATATGAAAAGATTTCTCGAATGTTCCGGTTGCCGTTTTTGGGCAGAATTATTTTTGGAATAATGGATTATGTTCAGAGAATAGACCCGTTTTATCCGCGCCGGGATTTGTCTCACTCCACTTTTCAAGTCAGACAACAGTATGGAATGATTCATCGTGGCTGGGGAAAAGATTTGATTGAGCGATTGAATAAAAGGCCGTTACCGCTTATTACTTCATTTTTTACCGTTGCTTTTTTTGCCGAAGAACATGAATATCAGGGTGAGATTTATTGTTTGTGCACGGATACGGATATAAGCCGGGCATGGGTGCCGATGTTTCCGCAAGAAAGTCGGATTAAATACTTCGCTCCGAATAAGAGAGTCAGAGAGAGGTTGATTTTGTATGGAATAAATAAAGAAAATATTTTTGTTACCGGTTTTCCTTTGCCAAAAGAAAATATCGGAAAAGATTTGAAGACTTTGAAAAGCGATTTGAATTGCCGGCTGGTAAATTTGGATCCGGCGGGGAAATACAAGCAAAAATATAAAAGGATTTTGAATTATTATTTTGGGGACAGCGGGGGTGACTCGGAGAAGAATAAGCGTCCGTTGACGATTACTTTCGCGGTCGGCGGAGCCGGCGCGCAACGCAGTATTGGGGTTACCATTTTAGACAGTTTGCATGACTATATTGATATGGGGCATGTGCGGTTGAATTTGGTCGCCGGCACCAGAAATGATGTATATAGATATTATGAAAAAGAAGTTAGGAGATTGCATTTGGACACCAAACATAAAGAGTATATTCATATTTTATACGCGGAAACCAAGGATGAGTATTTTAAAAAGTTTAATGAAATGCTTAGAACCACCGATGTTTTGTGGACAAAACCGAGTGAATTATCTTTTTATGTCGGATTGGGAATACCGATAATTATCGCGCCGACCATCGGTTCGCAGGAGGATTTTAACAAAGCTTGGTTGCATCAAATCGGTTCCGGTTTTGAACAGGAAAATCCTAAGTATACCAATGAGTGGCTGTTTGATTGGTTGCATTCCGGCTGGCTGGCGCAAGCGGCAATGGAAGGGTTTTTGGACGCGCCCAGAAACGGGGTGTATCATATTGAGGAGATTGTTTTGAAAGGCAAGAGGAGTGAGATTGAGGATATGCATTTTATATAAAGGCTTTAAAAGCTGAAGAGGCTCACAAGGCTTACGAGGCCTTTTGAGCATTGTAAGCCTTGCTGGCCTTTTAAGCTTTTATCTATGTGGTTTTTATTGGCATTTTTAGGGTATTTCTTGCTGGCATTGGTCTTTGTGATTGACAAATTGATTTTGACGAAGTCGGTTTCCAAACCGATTGTTTATACTTTTTATTCAACTATTTTTTTATTCGGCGCGCTGTTGGCGTGGCCTTTTGGCGTGCAATTTTTGAAGGGTTTTGACTGGGTGATTGCCATAATTTCCGGATTGTCTTTCGGGTTCGCGTTGTGGGCGTTTTTTGTCGGTTTGAAGAGCGGGGAGGCGAGCCATATTTCTCCGTTTAACGGGGCGATGATTACCATTTTCACTTATGTAATCGCCGATTATTTTTTGGGAGAGAAGTTAAATCAGATGCAGATTGTCGGGATTATTATTTTGGTTTTTTCTTCGTTGTTGCTGTCTTTTGAAAAAAGTCGGAAAAATAATGGTTTTCATATCGGGTTTTTTTGGGCGGGAGTGTCGGGTTTATTATTTGCTTTTTCTCATGTCAGCGCGAAATATTTGTATGAAGTTTATCCGTTTTTGACCGGTTTTGTCTGGACAAGAGTATTTATCGGTTTTGTCGGGTTGTTCACTTTGTTGTCTCCGACGGTGAGAAACAGCCTTAAAAAAGAAAAGAAAAATAAAAAGGAAGAAGCCAAAAGCCAAAAAACAATGATTTTAATTGTTGTGGATAAGTTTTTTGCGGTTTTGGGCGTTATTTTGGTGCAATACGCGATTTCAATCAGTTCGGTCGCGCCGGTCATAGCGTTGAGCGGGTTGCAGTTCGCTTTGATGTTTGTAATGGTTTATTTGCTGACAAAATTCGCGCCAAAAGTGTTTAAGGAATATTTTACAAAAAGAGAAGTGGCGGTGGAAGTAATCGCGATTTTGCTGGTCGTGCTGGGTTCCGCGTTGTTTGTGTTATAATTGTTGTAGGTGTTCTAATTGTTCTAAATGTTTTAATTGTTTTAATTGTTTTACTGATTAGGTACCAACGATACATCATTTTGAACAAGTGTCAACGATATAACATTTTGAACAATTAAAAAAAATATGAAATATATTATAATATTTTTTACAATCATACTTTTGTTTTATGTCAGTCTTTGGGTTGCCAGCCGGAAGACTTATCCGATTAAATTTGGCATCAGTTTTAATCATAATCACGCGGAAAGCATGGGTTTGGATTGGAGAGAAGTGTACACGGATATGCTTGAGGAATTGAAACCGGAATATATCCGCATCGCCGCGATGTGGAGTGAGGTGGAAAGAGAAAAAGGCGTCTATGATTTTGAAAAAGTTGACTGGATGATGCAAAAAGCGCAAGAGAATAATGCCAAAGTGGTTTTGGTTGTCGGTCAAAAAGCGCCGCGCTGGCCGGAGTGTCATGTTCCCGGGTGGATAAATGATGATGGTGAGACAGGGGCGCGCGAACATTTGTTTGGATATATTGAACAGACGGTAAACCGATATAAAGATAATTCGGCTTTGGAGTTTTGGCAGGTGGAAAATGAGCCTTTTATCAAGTTTAGGTTTGGGGAGTGTTCAAAATACAGAGAAGATTATGTTGTGGAAGAAATACAATTTGTGCGCGACAGAGACGCGAATCACCCGATAATTTTAACGGACAGCGGGGAGTTGAGTTCGTGGAGAAAAGCGATAAAGTATGCTGATTATTTCGGAACGACTTTGTATAGAGTTGTCAGGCAACCTGATGGAGGAATATTTGATTATGACTGGATGCCACCGGCGGTCTATCGGTTCAAAGCGATGCTTTGGGGGCAAGAAATAGATAAGATGTTCGTGTCCGAATTGCAGGCCGAGCCGTGGTTTGTCAGCAGTAACGCGGCTGATACGCCGATTGAGATTCAAGAACAAACTATGAATCCAACGCGTTTACGCGAGCATATGGATTATGTGGAAAAAATCGGTGTGCCGAGAGCGTATTTGTGGGGAGTGGAATGGTGGTATTGGGTTAAGGAAGCCAGAGGAGACAGTCGGTATTGGAATATGGTGAAAAATGAAATTGGTGGAGCAAAATAAGCAGAGTAGGCAGAGTAGGCGGATTAAGTTAATGTTGTTAATAAAAAGCGACTCGTGTTCATCCACGAGTCGCTGTTGTTTCGTTTTTATTTTTCCCTCGCGGTCAAGTCAATTAGACCGAGAATCCAAATCAGATTGACTTGTATGGCGTCATCAAGCGGTGTGGCGCCGGTAGTTTCAACCGCGACGCAGTATTTGGCGCCTAAACGCCAAAACAGATCGGTCAAAGAGCCATCATAGCGGACGATGAATCCATCATCATCGGTGAACATATCTTGTTCACCCGCGCCACTTTTTATTACTTTTCCTTGCGCGTCAATCTTCGTCTGGAAACCGGCGCCGATAGGCGAATTATTCAAAATCGGCGTCACTGTCCGCGCCTTTTCAACTAGCGGGAGATAATCGCTTAATTCCCCAAATGGGTAGAAATAAGCGCTCGGCTCCGCCCCGGGAGTCAAGTAATCTTGGTGCAGGTCAATTACCGCCCGAATTTGTTTCAAAGGAGCGATTTCACGAAGATATTTGTGCATGACAGCGGTTTCAAGCGGTAGACTGACGCCCGCTACTTCTGATGACCAGAACCAGCGTGTGAACGGTTGGGGATTTTTCCCGAGATCGTCAACGAGACGCCCGTCTTCCAGCTCATAGCGCAGGAAATCGTTATTCCCACAGCCGTAATTTTCATTGTCAATATTGTATCTTAGACCAAGGGCATATCCGCTCGGATTGCCGATAGGGTAGATTATTAATTTGACGCCATTGGCATGAGCGTAATCAATAATCTGACTGGCATGACGTAGGATAGTAAGTGGTCCGGAAATTTCATCGCCGTGTATTCCGGCTCTGATTAGAACCACTTTATCGGTCGGACTGATGTTTTTGGACGCTATCCGAAAGAAAGGGAATGAACCTTTCTTGTAAGCCAGGTTTTTTTCGTCTATCTCAATATCAACGCGATTGGACAAATCCTTCATCAATTTATGAAAAGGTTCAATTTTTTCATTCATATAGTTTGTCCTTTGTTTGTTATCCTCATAAATGTTAGTATTTTTAGTTGGTTTTGTCAACCCTGCCTATGGCGGGGTCAACCAGTGGCTTGTTAAGCAATTTAGCTGGAAATTTATTATTTATAGGAAGTTTAAAAAAATAAAAACAACTCATCGAGTGAGTTGAAATGAGTGGCCGACGTTCTGCGACTGCGAATGCAGGAGAACGTCGGCCTGTGGAGCGGGGAGTGTGTGGTTGACGGCTAGGTGCCGTCGTTGCTGGCGTCGTTCACGTCGCCGTCGCTGTCAGCCGGCAGGGGCTGTTTCGGAGTCATCAGCTTCAAGACTCTCAAGGAGAGCTCAGGGCACATGTGACCAGCCGAACAGTCGAGGCATCCATGCTGGTTTATCCACTCGTCTGCCCTGAGCCTTTCCTCGTCCTCCCTGTTCTGTTTGAAGAGTTGGTTCAGAGTCATGTTTGGCATTCCCTTTTCCTTTCGTTGCTGTGTTGGTTAAATTACTAACAGTGCCGTACATATTAGCATAAAATTTCATTTTTGTCAAGCATCTTTTGGGTATACAATTTATAGATACAAAAATCCACTTCGTAGTGGATTTTATCGTGTGCGCGCCAAGGGATTCGGCTTCACCTCTCACTCGCTTCTGCTCGTTCGGGTTAGCCACCGCCTCGCGGTTTTGCTCGCCAACCTGCGTCGCAAAACATCGCTCCGGCGTTCGAATCCTTACGCAATACAAGCAGTTGCATTGCTGGCGCGCACAAAAAACCTGCCTAAACGGCAGGTATTTTCGTACGCGCCAAGGGATTCGAACCCCTGACCCTCTCGGTGTAAACGAGATGCTCTAACCAACTGAGCTAGGCGCGCGTGTTTTTTTATTGAATTTTAGATAATCCGTTGTATATCGTGGCGTTGCTCTAATCCCGATTTTGTCCGAGGACAAAATCGAGGATCCTCGATTCCGACAAAACGGAATCGGGACCAACTGAGCTAGGCGCGCGTGTTAAATATTACTTTATATTTTGTATTTTTTTATAAACTGACTATGGTTTAAAATGCCTGTCCGCCTCTGGCGGAAGCTAGGCGCGCATAATATATGAGTCATGATTCACACATCATGATTCAATTACATTATGTGTCATGTTGCGTGTCTCATGTATCATGTTTTGTGGCGTGTATCATACAGCATTTTTCTTATTGTGTCAATATTATTATACTGTTTTTAGGCGTTTAGTTCATTAAAACTTAACAATTTTGCATTTTTTCGCGAAAACCATTTGCAACAAAGAGAGCGGTAGCAATGAGTTATAAAAAAGAAATAAGAATTTTTTGGCAAGTAGGCGTTTCCAGAAGGCAAGTTGATTTGGTCGTTTCCGCGGTCAAACTCTTTTTGAAACACACTGAAGCGGAAGACAAAATAACGGTCAAAATCGGCGAAGCGATTGATCTGAGATTTTTTAAAGAATTGAACTATTTTTTCTGGAGAGGTTTTCTAAACGGGAATCGGATAATGGATTATTTGAGCTACGGCCATCAGAATTGCAATCCTGATTTTCACGCCATTTTGCTGGCGCGCAGCCGGTTCTTCATGGCCGTGGACGGGAAAAAGAAAATGGTGAACGGCCTGGCCGAAAAAGGCCGGGCGGCGTTGGTTTTTATTGACCAGCCCGGAAGGCTAAAAAATCCTTACGCCAGGAAACGAATTACTCTAACCGTAATTCATGAATTGGGACATGTCTTTGGTCTGATTAGCGAAAAAAGAAAAGAAGATGTTTTGTTGTCTTTTGGCCGATACCGGCATTGCGGGAGAAACTGCGCGATGTATCCGGATACCGGAATAATTGACTATCTTGATTTGGAAAAAAGAATATTCTGCCCGGAATGCCGTCTGGAACTGAAGAACTTTTTTTCAACAGGCAATGAACCATGAACGCCATAATGGCAAGTCCTCGCTTTAACACTTAAACAAGCGGGGACTATTTTTTTCTTTTTTTGTGTTATACTGGATTTATAACGAATTCTTAGTGAGTTTTTGTTCTGCCACCCAGAGCCCTTCGGCAAGCTCAGGACAGGCTTTGTTGAGGGATCTCATAAACAACGAGATTATCCCGATTTTGTATTAACAAAATCGAGGATCCTCGATTTCGCTGAGGCGAAATCGGGACTACACTCCGACTAAGTCGGGACTCGTAATGACAGGTTTAGTTAAGGTCTTTCTGCTGTCATTGCGAAGGAGCTCAAGCGACTGTCGTCCCCCGACTGAGTCGGGGGATAAGTGTCCCCTTACAATCCCGTATCGTCATCCTGAGCGTAGTCGAAGGATCCCGTGAATCAATATTAAACTTGCTATGAGTTAATCCGGTTCTTTATAATTTATCGCTTTTTTGGAGGGTAAGCCGTGAAAAAGTTTAAACCGATAAGAGTGTTTTGCGAAGAAAATCTAGACCCCCAGCAGATCATACTCGGCATCAGCGCGATAAGGCAATTACTTGAGATCGCCGGCGCGACCGATTTGGTTGGTGTGGAATTACATGATTTGGTTGATCTCAACCACTACCATGTGGAACACGATGGCCATCGTTTTTTACACGGTGGCGCGATTCAGGGGTATATGTATATTGAAGACTACAGAAGTAAACATGAATACATAAATTTTCTTTTAACGCAAAATTATCTTTGGGTTAATCGTGACGGGGTCGGGAGGCCTATTCAAGGCTTCGCATTAAGCGAAACTTTTGGGATAGTAGTTGTGGGTGTGAAAAATGATAAGATAAATAATCTTATAGAGATAATAACGATTTTTCATGAACTTGGGCATATCTATGGCCTTCCGGGAAAAGATAGGGATAACCTTGTCGAAACTGCCACTACTGCAGGCAAACACTGTCCGAATGCCTGTGTAATGTCTATGGGCAATGAAATGTTTGAAAAAGCTGATTTATTTGAAAAACCATTTTGCGATCAGTGTTTAGCTGATTTGCAAAAATTTTTCAAGGAGTAAAAAACCGGAAAAAGCCTCCGTCGTGAACGGAGGCTTTTTTAATTTTGTCCGCGGTGTGTGGTATACTGGATTTATAGGGATTGAGTTCTTTATAATTTATGTTTTAAATCCGGCTGTTATCGTGAAGACGAAGGAGTAGGGAAGTGAGAAGTTTTAAACCGATTCGTATTTTTTGGCAAGATGGCGTCAGCAGAAAACAGATAGAATTAATCATTTCGTCCGTGGAATATTTTTTGAAAATCGCCGGCGCCGGCGACCGAATAAAAATAGTCTACGGAAAAAGCCTTGACTTGGAAGAATATAAATATAAAGCTCTGGGCAAAAACAGGTTTGGAAAAATAAGCTCCTTGGCGTGCTTGAATGATTTATTGAAGATAAATAAAGAAATCAGCGATAATTATTATATTTTAGTCGCGACCAGAGATTCGTTTTTCTTCAGAGAAGACAAAAAATACCTTCCGGCCATCGGCTGGGGACAATCGGAAGGCGGGGGTTTGGTTTTTGTCGGGAATACTGCCGATATTTATGATGAAGCTTTCAAGAAAAATGTCATTGCCGTGACTCTCTATGAGTTGAAGCATGTTTTTGAAGCCCCGCCAAAACACTGTAAGGATATCAAATGCACGATGTATCCGAGTGTGAATTCTGAACATACGGATATTGAAAATAAGCCGTTTTGCGAGACTTGTTTGCGCGATTTGCGCGCTTATTTTGAGGAGGCAAACTCAATCCTATAGCCCTCCCCGCTGTACAGCGGGGAGGGCTTTTTTTGATTATTCCAACCACCCCTAACCCCTCCTTGTTAAGGAGGGGAAATCGTCCTCCCCCTACTCTAGGGGGAGCTAGAAGGGGTCTTAAACAAGCACCTGTCATTGCGAGGCCTTTAGGCCGTCGCAATCCCGTATCGTCATCCCTCGCTTTCATTCTGTCATTGCGAGGAGTCCCAAGACGACGTCGCAATCCCAGAAACAACGAGATTACTACG
>Ga0156415_143_pt1 | contig 10054 bp, 7 predicted proteins | sample RifOxyA2_FD_108058 | JGI IMG/M metagenome (GOLD analysis project Ga0156415, IMG submission 108058) | Candidatus Magasanikbacteria bacterium RIFOXYA2_FULL_40_20 | reverse complement strand
TGTTTTTTGCTGGAAACAAAAGATAAAAAAATACTGGTGGATTGTGGAATGTTTCAGGGCTCAAATTTTAATGAAGCGAAAAATCATGATGATTTTTTATTTGACCCGAAAACGCTTGACGCGGTTTTTATTACTCACGCGCATCTTGATCATACCGGTCGGATACCGAAATTGGTGCGGGACGGTTATAACGGGCCGATTTATATGACCAAAGGCACGGTTGAACTGACGCTTTTAATTTGGGAAGACGCGCAAAAAATTATGGAATATGAGCATAAAAAATTTCAAGCGCCGGTTTTGTATTCCACCGAAGATGTAAATAAGGCGTATGAATTGTGTAAGGGGATAAATTATTATGAAGAATTGGATATAGGCGGAATCAAAGCGGTATGGAAGGATGCCGGACACATTTTTGGTTCGGCGTTTATTGAAGTTGAAGCGGAAGGCAAAAAAATAGTTTTTTCCGGCGACATTGGCAACAGCAATGTGCCGATATTGCGCGAAACCGATCAAATCGGCGCGGACGCTGATGTATTGCTGTGTGAGTCAACTTATGGAGACAGGGATCATGAGAGTCACAGAGAAAGCGTGGAAAAAGTTTTGAAATTAATCAATGAAGCGTATGAACGGGGCGGGGCGATTATGGTTCCTTCTTTTTCATTGGAACGCACGCAGGAATTTCTTTATGATTTAAAACAGATGAATAAGTTTAAACAAAAATTGCCGGTGGCGTTGCCGATTTTTTTAGATAGTCCGTTAGCGATTAACGCTTTGCCCGTGTATAGAAAATATCCTGAATATTATGACAGGCAGGCGCAGGAGATTGTTGATGCCGGCGATGATTTTTTTGTGTTTCCCGGTTTGCAGGTTACCGGCACTCCGGAGATGTCAAAAGAAATAAATAAAGTAAAAAATCCTAAAATGATAATCGCGGGGGCGGGGATGATGAACGGCGGACGCATTTTACATCACGCCTTTCGTTATTTACCTGACCCTAATTCAACACTGATAATTGTCGGGTATCAGGCGGAAGGCACTTTAGGCAGAAAATTATACGAAGGCGCGGATAAAGTAAAAATATTTGGCGAAGAAATAGAAGTGAATTGCGCGATTAAGGCGATTGGCGGTTTATCGGCGCATGGCGATAAAAGCAAATTATTGAGTTGGGTTAGGGGAGCGCAAAAACTTCCCAAAAAGATTTATTGCGTTCATGGCGAACCGGCTTCCGCCACGGCTCTTGCTCATAGTTTGCGCGATGAAATGGGAATAAAGACATATATTCCGGATTTTGCCGAGACGGTGGAAATCGCTTGAACACCTCACCACCTGACCATCTAATCACATAATCACTTGTTCAACAAAATTACAGTATTTCTTTTTTATAAAAAAAGAAAGACCGAGAAATTAATCTCGGACTTTCAGAGTTCAATAGAATCCGTACTCGACATTACTATTAATATATATCAATTTTAGCACTTTGTCAATACCCATTTGTCCACAAGCAAAAAATCGTTATATTTTCGTAATTTGTTTATTGACAAGCCAGCCAAGTTAGGGTTAAAATAATCATAGATAAAACTAATTTAAAAAAATAATTACAATAAATATGTCCGAGACAAGACGGCCGTCAGAATTTATTACCACCATGGAGGAAAGAAAGCCAAGGCGGTCTATTGAGATTACTCCGGAATCAGTTAAAATAGCCGGAGTTGAAATAGAACGTAGTCCTGAAGCCGGTCCCAGAGTACCTCCGGCGGAAAGGTTCGCCAATTTTTCCGAGGACGAATTTTCGTTAAATATGCTGCAAACAATCGCTAAGTCGGCCTCTTTGGATCAGCCGTTGCTTTTGGAAGGCGAAGCCGCGGTCGGAAAGTCATATACGATTGAGTATTTGGCTCATCTGTGTAACAAAGAAGTATACAGAATGTCGCTTAACGGTCAGACAGACACAACGGATTTAATCGGTAAATGGGTTCCGCGAACGGAAACAGTTAGAAAGAAAATAGAATCTTTATTAAAGAATCCTGATCAGTGTAAAAATGAAAAAGCAAGACAGCTTATTGAGGCCAAAATGGGAATCAAACGAACGGGTAAAAAAGAAGACGCGCCCGAACAGGCGGAACCGGCAACAGGATTTACTAAAGAAGAATTGGAAATGATTGCTACGTTAGAAGGGGTAGAAGTGCCGGAGGGTGATTGGGTATGGCAAGATGGAGACATTCCGAAGCAGATGAAAAATGGCGCGTGGTCGGTGCTTGATGAGGTTAATACTTGCGAACCGCAAATTTTGGTCAGGTTAAATGCGTTATTGGAAAAGGGCGGACAACTCGTGTTATCCGAGGATGGATCAAAAGTAGTGGAGCGAGATGAGGGTTTCCGTCTGTTCGCCACAGTTAATCCTCCCGGAGGCCGATACAAGGGACGCATTCCATTATCCGCGGAATGGATATCTCGTTGGAATTATCAGAATATGGGTGAACTGCCTAAAGAAGTAAGGGCGCTACGGCTTATGGTCGCTGACGGCGTACCTACGCCGGAAATCAAATCAGATAGGATAAACACCGTTCAAAACGAGGAAATTCCCGCGGAAAAAACTTTGGCGGATTATTTCGGAGTGGAATGGGTTAGGGATTTGTATACAAAATACGCCGAATTCTCTGATAAAGCGCGCGAGATGCTTCGTAAAGGCGAGATTGCCAAGGACCAGACGCAGACCTTTGATTTTGATCAACGTGATGATTGGCGTTTTAGAGAGTATATCCGTAAATTTTATGAGCCGGGCAAAATGAAAAAAACCATACAGGATGCCATTATTTATGGTTTTGCCAATAAATGTAAAAGTTTGACTGATCGAAAAAAAATTATGGATTTGGTTAAACTTATAAATGTCGCTGAACCAAAATCTCAAGCTACGTCGGAACAAGATGAAATTGAAGACGCGGAAATGACGCAAAAATTAGAAAGCATAAAAAAAGAACTTGGCGGAATGGTTTTGCCAAAAGGGCATAGAGATATTATGCTTAACAAAGAAACGGGGGTTCCCGAGTTTGCAGGTCGTTTCGTTGGACTGCAGGAGCATTTGGATGAACGTGGTAAAAGATATGGTGTTATCGCCCCTGTTCTTGACGCGCCGGAAATTCCTAAGGGATTTACGTTGGAGCACACGCGCGCGATGTCAGAAATTTTTGGTAAAAATAATCTTGAGCCGATGAACGCGCCATCTGCTGATCAGATTGACGACAAATATCTCGCGATGATGTATCCGACAAAACAATCGGATGAGGATAAAACAAGTGGTCTTATAAATAAGAGAGGAGATTGGTGGGCTAAAACCGCGGACGCGGCATTTACAATTTCCGAAAAGGAAGAAGAGGCGAGTGGTGGCAAAAAGAAAAGAGCGACATTTGGGGAACTTTATGTTGCGTCTATGAAATCCGAGGCCGCGCGGTTGGGAGGTTCTTTGTTTTTCACCGAATCAATCCAAAAACCAAATTACAAAGACGGAACCCAGCAATACGGCACAACTGAAGGAATTGAAATGGACAAAGACCCGCTATTGCCGATTATTCAAGAGGTATTCGGCGATAAAGCCAATCGTTTCAATTTAACCTGGGATCAAATAACCAATGAATTACTGCCAAAAGTAAAAGAAAAAATCCAAAATGAGTTTGTCGGCAAACGCATAACTGTTCCCAATTTTGAAGTAATTTTAACACCAGCGCTTGTCAGTAATCTGCAAACAACGCTAAATCATCCGGAAAACTCGCAAACCAATACTTATGAATGGACTTCAACCATACTGTCTAAACAAGACGAAACAGACAGCGGCGACCGTTTGTTGGTTGGCGGCTCGGAGGGTGGCGGTGCCGGTTATGTCAACGGCGCTTCTCGCGAGAGCGGATGGAACCGTAGGGGGTTCCGCCTCTCGGTCGTGTTTGAGAAATAACTGATGTTTGGTCGCTGATTTTTTTAATTAGATACTTTTACTAAAAATTTGGGTTAATGAAGCCGGCCTTCGAGCGCGGTTCACCCGTTCGGATATCCAAAACAGCCAGAGTCCGCGTTTTGCGAATGACTTTGGCGATTTTTGAATAGCCGGTTCAGAAATTCAGACACGACGGGCAAAGACAGGCCTAAAAACAGTCAAAAGCCAAAGGGCAATTGATGTAGCTTCAGAGATGTTTTTTGCCTAACGCGAGAGGCGGCAACCGTTTGATGGTTGGCAACTCGGAGAATGGCGGTGCCGGTTATGTCAACAACGATCATCGCGAGAACAGATGGAACAATAGGGGGTTCCGCCTCTCGGTCGTATCTGTAAAATTAAGTTTGAACGCGCAAAGATTTTTTCCAGCCACCAATCATTTTGCCGATTTCAATAAGCATAGCCGACCACGCGAAATAGTTGGTTTCTTTAATCAATTTTTGTTCCATCGCTAGACGTAAAAAAATTTTGATAATTTCCGCCTTAACGCTTGCTTCCAATAGAGCTTTATCTTTCAAAACCGGCGCAGTTTGTTCAGCGGTGATTATTTGTTCCAAAAGAAGCAGACAGGATTTATCTAATTTTAAGCCCAAACTATATCTGTCAAATTTGGGGAATTGAGCGATATGTTTTGTGAGTTGTGAGTAGAGGCCGTATGTTTTTTGAAGGAGAATTGTATTCATATACGAAATGAGTGAGAGAAGAAGTTAAATGTATTTAACTTCTTCCGAACGAATGAGTATATATGTGGCAAGGCCCATATAAATTTATATGCTAAAATTAAAAAATTGTTATGAAAAAATCTGTTCGCCGGAAAATATCTGGCTGGCATGGACAGAATACAGAAAAGGAAAAAGCGGGTGTATGGCGGCGCGCGAATTTGAGCGCAATTTAGAAGAAAATTTGCTTGAGATAATTGATGAATTAAACAATGATTCATATTGCCATGGTGGTTATTTCAAATTTTTGGTTTATGACCCAAAACAAAGGATTATATCAGCTCCGACCGTAAAAGACCATATCGTCCACCAGGCGATATACAATGTTCTTTATCCGTTTTTTGATCGGACATTTTCGCCGTTCTCTTTTTCATGCCGAAAGAAAATGGGAACGCATCGCGCTGTCGCGCGAATACAAAAATACGCTCGTCAGGCGAGCGCGAATTATCATGAAGATTGCTGGATTCTGCATGGGGATGTTAAAAAATGTTTTGATTCAATCAACCACGAGATTTTGTTATTTTTGCTCGGCAAGAGGATTCATTGCGATAGAACAATTGCCTTGTTGAAGAAAGTCATTATCAGCTATAGCGTTGGATTTACGCCGGATATGAGTGAATCGGAACGCTGTGGCATACCACTGGGTAATTTGACCAGCCAGTTGTTTATTAACATTTATCTGCATGAACTGGATTTTTTCGCGAAAGAAAAATTATTTGTGAAAAAATATGTTCGTTACGCCGATGATTTTATTCTTATATTTCAAAACCGCCGGGACTGTGAAGTTCACGCTGATTTAATAAAAGAATTTTTAAATAAAAAGCTTAAATTGGATTTTCCTTCTACGCATAAAAAGATAGCGAAATTGTCGCGCGGGGTTGAAACATTGGGTGCGAGATTCTTGCCTTTTTATAAAAAAATAAGAACAAAAACATACCGCAGAAGCGAACATTTGTTCAGACAGCGATGCCAAGATTACGCGGAAAATAAGATCGGCGTTGACTCTCTAAATTCGTCTTGGCAATCATTGATGGGTATGTTAAAATACGGACATAATATCAAATTAGTTGAGCGTTTAATAAATATAGCCAATTTATATGCCCGAAAGACACTTTGATTCAATTTTAGACAAATTTCGCAAAAAAGCCGTGAAACCGGCGGAAACCGGTCCGGCAGAAGCCGCCAAAGCGGAAAAGGAGAATGAAACGGCTTTTACCGAGGAAGAAAATAAAAGATTAGAGGGCTATTTATTGTTGGCGAAAGAAAAAGAACGCTCCGGAGATCAAAGGGGCGCGTATGAGCTATATGTTAAGTATAAAAAAGAATTTATTGAAATAAAGATCAAAAGTGGTAAAGAAAGCGCCGAAGCGTTTCCGCCCGAATATCTTGAGGCGCTGTCCGAGGTGTTTAAAGGCGAAAAGCTTGACTTGATGGCAATGCTAAAAGCGGAAGAGCTTACAGAGGAGTATTTTGCTAAGATGTATCCAACGGAACAGCGCGGAGAAGACACGGCGCGCGGTCTTACTTCTTACCGCCCAAGCTGGTGGAATGGAGCCGTGAATAAAGATATGATCGGACCGGACGAAGAAACCTGGGGTCAAGCTTATGAGCGCTCAATGAGAACCGAGGCTGAACAATTTAAGGAAAGCGTCATTTTCACCGAATCAATCCAAAAACCAAAATATACAAACGGAACTCAACAATATGGAACAGCCGAAGGAAAAGACGCGGATAAAGACCCTCTGTTGCCGATTATTCAAGAGGTATTTGGCGATAAAGCCAATCGCTTTAAGTTAAGTGGGATCAAATAACCAATGAATTATTGCCAAAAGTAAAAGAGAAAATTAAAGACGAATTTGTCAATAAACATATAACTGTTCCGGATTTTGAGGTAATTTTAACGCCCGCGATTATCAGTAATTTACAAACAACGCTCAATCATCCGGAAAACTCGCAAACAAATACTTATGAATGGACTTCAACCATACTGCTTAAACAAGACGGAACCGACAGTGGCGGCTACCGTTTGATGGTTGGCTACTCGGGGAATGGCGGTGCCGGTTATGTCAACAACGCTCATCGCGGGAGTAGGTGGGACGGTAGGGGGTTCCGCCTCTCGGTCGTGTTTGAGAAATAACTGATGTTTGGCCGCTGATTTTTTTTAATTAAATACTTTTACTTAACCAATATGGTTTGGCGAGAAAGAGAATATAATTCATCAATTAAAACTTTGGACGCGGAAAAAGACGAACCGTCAGGTTCGGATGTTGAAATATCCGAAGAAGAACTCGCTGAAAGAATGGAGCGTCTGCGGACAATGGGAAGAACGATAGGCAAGGATTTTGCTATGAGAGTTGAAATTGGCAAAAAGCCGGGCTGGCAATACATATTTAAACCGATAAATACGATTGAGGTTGACGTGGAAGATGTTAGGCGTAAAGGATTGGATTATTGCCTTGGTCTTATTGTCCATGAAGGCGCCCATCGCCGTGTTTCTCGGTTGGATTTTGTTCCTGAAGAACAATGGCAGGAGTCGGGTTTTTCATTTTTGATGAACGCAGTGGAAGATCCGCGCGTAGATAATTGGGCTGGCAAGAAATACGAAGGCGCGGCTGATTGGCTCAAACAGGTTTATGAAGAAGACTTGCCGGAAGAAGACAGAATTGACGCGAAGGCAAAAGAGAAATTGGGCTACGCTCCAAAACATATCCAGTATGGTATGGAAGTTTTCCGTTATTGGCATACGGGCAAGTTTTCAGAATATTTGCCGGAAGATGTTCGCGAAGTGTTGAAATTAACCATTGACGACGCGGCCAAGGCCTATGGCGCGTTGCCCGGCAATGAACCGACAGAGGACGAAATTGTTAAAAAAGCAAAATTAATGTTTGGTATTGTCAGGTCAAAAATATGGCCGGAATATAAAAAATTGGTGGATAAATCAGTTGATGATGAAACGGTTCGCCAAATGATTAAAGAGGTGATTGAAAAGGGTGAGTTTGCGCCGGCGGAAAAGGGGGGCGAGCCGATGCCTTTAGATCAAATGCCCGAAGATATGCGGAAAGAAATAGAGAAAAAACTGAAAGAAAAAATAGACGGAATGTCAGAAGAAGAATGGGGCGAGTTTTTAGCGGGAGCCGAGAAAAAAGCCAAGGATTTGCTTGATGAATTGGAAACTGATCTTGATAAAATGATTAGAGGAAAATTTTCTGACCAGCCGGAGACAAAAACGGAAGAGAAAAAGAGGGTGGAAGCGGAAGTTAAAAAAGCGGAAGGCGCCAAAAAAATTGCAAAAGAGCTGGTGGACGCGCGCAAGGAAATTAACAAAAAATTGGAAGCCGAAAAAGGCGATTATGAGAGGGCTTTTGAATCAGTCAAGCCGTATGTTGATAAAGTCGCCGATGATTTGATGAATATTTTTATTGCCAAACGTTTTCCGCAGTTTAGACGCGGTTTTCCCGGGCAAAAGTTGCGTCTTAAGGGAGCGATGAAGTATGAAGGCCAACGCGATTATAAAGAACTTTTTGAACGCAGACAGCCGGAAGAGAGGCCTGATTACAAATTTATTCTTTTGGTGGATTTATCCGGTTCAATGAGAGACCAACAAAAAATAGAGGAGACATTCAAAGGCGCGGTTTTGTTCGCGGAAGCGCTGGCAAAGGTGGATGCGACGCTCGGCACAGTTAAAGTTGCCGTTTATGGATTTCAGGATGAATTGATTCATTATAAAGATTTTGATAGCGAACTGGACGACAAGACAAGAAAGAATATGAGTATAATGAAAAAGGAAACAGACAATCAGGGCGAGCATAATCGCGCTAAATTTAATAATGATGGGTATTGTATTGAGAGCGCGTCCGCCATTTTGCGCGAACAAACAGGAACGAATAAATTTTTGGTGGTTTTGTCCGATGGTATGCCTGCCGGGGACGGCGTTCATAAAGTACCGCGATATGCCGGTTTGGACAGCAATGAAGAATTGAGGCAAGTCATAAAAGATATATCGGAGGCGGGCGATCAATATGTTTTGGGCGTCGGCTTGGGTTCGGGGACGGAGCATGTTTCCGAATTTTATAGAAATGATTTGCCAAATGTTGAAAATATTCCCAATGTGAATGTAAAGAAGTTGTCGGAGGTATTGGCGGGGAAGCTTGAGGAGTTGATAAAATAAAAATTATTTTTTAATGTTTAATATTATATGATTAACAAAACAACCGAAGAAAAAATCAAAAAATTTTATAAAGTAGTTGATGGCATACAAGGTTCAAAGAAGAAAGAATTGGCGATTCTTGTGGTTAAAAAAGTCAATCTCGGCGATGTCGCCGCGCTGGCGCCAAATTCGAATTTGGTTACCACTATTGATTTAACGGCAGAAACCGATGCGGATGAAGTTATCGGCCAACTGGCGGACGCGATGCGCGCTGGCCGAATCGCTTTGATTCGTTTGCGTGAATATTTAGATCCAAAAATTTACAATCAGCTTTATCTGCTCGCGCAAGACGGACATATGGAATATCCGCGTTTGGAAGAGCGCGTGTTTGTGGACGCAGTCAAAGAAGCGCGCGTGATTATTGTTTCAACTGATGCCGAACTGGAAAAGTTAAACTATTCAAATATTTTTGACTTGACCGCGGTAGTGGAAAGAGTTTAATTTAATATATATGCCTGAAAGACACCTTGATTCAATTTTAGACAAATTTCGCAAAAAAGCCGTAAAAACGGAAGTTGAGTCCGTAGATGAGGGAACACTCATCCCGATTTTACATCGGGATGAAATCCCGATCGATGTCGGGAAAACCGCGCCGGAAGCGCCGCCGGAAATGGCTTTTACAGAGGAAGAAAACAAAAGATTGGGGGGTTATTTGTTGTTGGCAAAAGAAAAAGAACGCGCCGGAGATCAAAGGGGCGCGTATGATTTGTATGTTAAGTACAAAAAAGAATTTATTGAAATAAAGGCCAAAATCGGCAAAGACAGCGCCGAACCATTCCCGCCCGAGTATGTTGAGATGTTGTCCGAAGTGTTTAAAGGCGAAAAACTTGATTTAACGGCAATGCCCAAAGCGGAAGATCTGACGAAAGAGTATTTTGACAAGATGTATCCGGTTAAACAACGCGCAGAAGACACGGCGCGCGGTCTTACTTCTTACCGTCCGGATTGGTGGGCTGAAACCGCGGACGCGGCATTTACAATTTCCGAAAAAGAAGAAGAGGCGAGCAAGGGTAAAAAGAAAAGATCAACCAGGGGAGAGCTTTATGTCGCGTCTATGAAATCCGAGGCCGCGCGGTTTGGAGGTTCTTTGCTTTTCACCGAATCAATCCAAAAGCCAAATTACAAAGACGGAACGCAACAATATGG
>Ga0156415_127_pt1 | contig 10062 bp, 6 predicted proteins | sample RifOxyA2_FD_108058 | JGI IMG/M metagenome (GOLD analysis project Ga0156415, IMG submission 108058) | Candidatus Magasanikbacteria bacterium RIFOXYA2_FULL_40_20 | reverse complement strand
TCCGCATTGCCGACCGCACGCTGGCGTGCGATTTCAAAAATGCCTTCAAAATTGCGGAAAAATACCATGCCGAGGCACTTTGCGCCGAGGCTTCCAACCTTGATTTTTCGAAATGTGATTCTTGGCGGAGAGGGAGGGATTCGAACCCTCGGAACTCTTTCGAGTTCAACACATTAGCAGCGTGCCGCTTTCGACCGCTCAGCCACCTCTCCGTGTTTACAGTTAAAAGTTTATAGTTGGTAGTTAATAGATTATGTTATTTTCGTATTGACATAATACTATATTTAAATAGTTTAGTCAATTCCCTGTATGTTATGAGTGTGTTGTTCACTTTTTTTGCTTATTTTGGTATAATATAATCAAATTAAGGAGTAAATTTATGTACAATCAACAAAAAAGAGAACCGGATGTGTTTGAGATGATATTGAAATCAACCGGCGGGGGGTATGTTTTTGACCCGAAAAAGATTTCAGCCAATAAGCCGGCGGCCGCGGTTGCGTCTTTGTCGCAAAAAACTGTGGAAGACGATTGGCGCCAAGATCATCGTGAAGGGGAATTGTCCGTTGATGTTATTAATACTGATAATAATATTATTGTCATTTCCACGATGGCCGGCGCCGGGGCGGATAAGATTGAAGTGTATGTTCATAATGATTTGTTGACGATAAAAGGAGAACGAATGGCTCCTTATGATGATGTTGAAGAAGGCGAGTATATCCATCAGGAATGTTTCTGGGGAAAGTTTTCCAGAACGGTTGTGCTTCCGTTTGATGTCAAAGGCGAACAGGCTAAAGCGAAATATGAGAACGGCATTCTTACAATCTCAATCCCAAAAAAGAAATTGGATTCCAAAATTAAAATAAAAGTGGTTGATGGATGAAAAGTTAATCCTTCCCTGTCATAGGAGGAGGGATTGACAATGTTTGTATGCAGGAATTTTTTGAAGAAAAAATTGAAAACAGATTTATGAAAAAACCGGCGCTATTCACTTGGCGCCGTGTTTGGCTAATGGTGGGGATTTTGTTTTTGTTGGCGGTAATTTTATCCGTTGGTTTAGTCACGCAGGCGAAAATTTATGAAGATAAAGTTTCACCCGGCCTGTATATCGGGGAGGTGGCGATTGGCGGTATGAGTAGAGAAAATCTCAAAAGTTTTTTGCATTCAATGAATGATAAATTAATCAGCGACGGTTTGCATTTTTCTTTTGATTATAAAGGCGAGGGGAAAGATTTTTTGCTTCAGCCGGTGATTGTCACGGAAGACAGCGCGATTGAGCTGATGTATATTGATGTTGATAAAGAAGTGGAGAGAATTATCAATTATAAAAAAGAAAGCGGATTATTGTTGCGCGCGATTGATCTTGGGAGAATGCGTTTTTTTAAGTCTCCTTTGAAGCTTGGCAATATCGTAATTGACGAAGGCAAACTTGTGTATGAAATATCGGAAAAACTGAAAAAATACGCGGTGGAGCCGGCGAACGCCTCGGTAAAAATAAACAACTTGAGTCCATTGGAGTATGAGATTGTCAGCTCATCGGTCGGTAATGTTTATTTATACAATGACGCGGTGGCGAAGTTAAAAACGGTTTGGTCCAAACTGGAAATGCCGGATGTTAAAATAGAAAATAAAGAAGTGTTGCCGTCCGTGCTGGAAAGCGATGTGGAAAATATCGTGAACAGATTGGAAAATGTTTTTAATGAAGGAAATATTTCGTTGGCGTATAAAAATCCGGAAACCAAAAGATCGTATGAGTGGACGATAGAAACAAACAGAATTGCCGAGTGGTTGGAAGTTCAAAAAATCGCCGAGGGCAATTTGGCGTTTGGCTTGAAAAAAGATTTAGTTTTTGATTATTTGGAATCTTTGATTGGACCAAAGATAAATGTGGAAGCGCGCGACGCTAAGTTTGAGATCAATGAGGAAGGAACGATTACTGAATTCCAAAGTTCACGCTCGGGAGTTAATTTAGATGTGGAAAATACTTACAACGCATTAAATCAGGCGATTCTTGATCGCACCAAACATGACGAGGGCATCGCCAAAACAGTTCAAGTCGTAACCGAAAAAACGGAACCGAATGTCAGCACCGGCGAAGCCAATGATCTGGGAATTACGGAAGTTCTAGGCGTTGGTATCTCCGATTTTTCCGGCAGTCCGACAAACAGAATTAAAAATATCAGAAACGGCGTGAAAAAATTAAACGGCGTGTTATTGAAGCCGGATGAAATTTTTTCCGCGATTAAATATACAAAACCATATACGATTGAGGGCGGATATTTGCCGGAGTTGGTGATAAAGGGCAGTGAAATCAAACCGGAAGTTGGTGGAGGTTTATGCCAGATCGGCACCACTTTGTTCAGAATGGCGATGAATTCAGGTATGCCGATTGTAAATAGAAGGAATCATTCTTTGGTGGTTAATTATTATAATGATTTGGAAAACGGTTTGCCCGGCACAGACGCGACGATTTATGATCCGGCGCCGGATTTTAAATTTAAAAATGATACCGGCAAACATATATTGATTCAAACTTATATGGATGATGAAGAAAAAAGATTGTATTTTACTCTTTGGGGCACGAGCGATGGACGCAAGGGATATTATGAACCGCCGGTGGTGGAGAAGTGGCTTAATTATGGGCCGACACAATATGTTGAAACCACCAGTTTACCGGTTGGCAAGAAACAATGCCAGCACGCTTACCGCGGGGCGGAGGCGAATTTTAAATATATCAGAGAATTACCCAATGGAGAAAAGGTAGAAGAGATTTTTGAGAGTTATTATCGCCCTTTACCGGAGATTTGTTTGATTGGAGTGGAAAATAAGGTGGAAAATTGTTTTGACGAGAACGGGCAAGCCTTATTGGAGTGTCCGTCGGAAGAAAATGCGGATGGAACACCGGTTATCGCGGAATAACTATAAACATTAAAGCATAAAAACATTAAAACATTAAAACAGGTTGTTTTTGTTAGTTGGTTGTTGATAAAATTAGCCATTTTTTTTATTTCTTCCACATTTAGGTATTTACCCCGCACCAGTTTAATATTTTTTTGGCTAAAAACTGGGGTTTTTTGGTTTTTTATGAGAATTATCAATATGAGGAATAAAAAAGTTATCAACAGTCAAAACTGGTGCGGGGTTGACAAATAAGATTTTTTGTGATAATATCAGCAGTTGTTATTTAAGCAACGATTTTGTCCGGCGAGGCGCAGAGTTGAGAATCGTTTCCCCCCAAACTATTCTCCCGCGCCTCGCCGGACGCCTTTCTTTACAAAATAGAGCGCAGAACAATATTTGTTTAATAAGTAGATATTGTCCTGCGCTTGTAATTTCGCGCGGGAGAAGGAGAGGATGGTGTACCCATCACACTTCCTGTAGCGTCGCTAACGCGACCGACACCCCCATCACCACCACTTCATCGATCGCCTCCGACTCTCAGGCAAAAAAGGAGAAAGAGATGGAATATCCATCGAACTTCAAGTGAAGCGCGCGGGTAACGCCCGCAACCACCCCCCAAGGCCACGACGGCCTACATCAAGGATAGGCAACAAGAGTAGCCGGTCCAACAACGATGGCCACCTTGGGGGGTGGTCTATATATAATTTTTCTTGGGTCTAGAGAAATATTTGTTTACTGGTTTCTACCTTTAAATAAGTATTTCTCTGCACCCGCTACCCTGCCGTTAGGCAGGAAAAAACGAGGGTATAGAATAGTGAATATTTTTGAAAAATAAATACTATTCTGTATCCACGACCCCGGTAGTAGAAGCTTCGCTTCACTACGGGGCGGGACTGGGTATAGAACACGTGATTATTTTATACAAAGTACAAAGTGTTAAAGTAAGTACGGTTCTGTATCCACGACCCCGGTAGTAGAAGCTTCGCTTCACTACGGGGCGAGACTGGGTATAGAGAAAGTATAGATTTAGTTTAAATATTTTTTCACTAAGTATATATATCTCTGTATCCACGACAAGCATGGGGGTGTGTTATAGGGTTGTACAGGCTTAGGCTCGTCTATTCCTACGACACACCTTCTTGGGTACAGCATTTGGAGGAAACTCCAATAAAATTTAAAAGACCTCCGACTTAGTCGGGGGTCTTTGATTTCTAGAAGAAAATAAATTATAACTATTACAACCTACAAGCTAAGAAGTTAAAAAGCTATTTAATCACTTTATCAATCAATCCGTATATTACCGCTTCTTCCGCGGACATAAATTTATCGCGGTCAGAATCTTTTTCAACCGTTTGCATATCTTGTCCGGTATGTTTGGCTAAAAGAGAATTTAGTTTTTCTTTCAGTCTTAAGATTCTTTCCGCATGGATTTTAATATCGCTGGCTTGCCCTTCGGTTCCGCCCATAACTTGATGAATCATCACTTCGCTGTTTGGCAGACAAAATCTTTTTCCTTTGGCGCCGGCAGTCAAAAGAATTGAAGCCATACTGGCGGCCATGCCGATGCAAATCGTGGACACATCCGGTTTTATATATTGCATCGTATCGTAAATCGCCATACCCGAAGTAACCGATCCGCCGGGCGAGTTTATATATAATTTTATATCTTTATCCGGGTCTTGGTTTTCTAAAAACAATAATTGCGCGATTACGGTATTAGCCACAGCGTCATCAATCGTGCTGCCAAGGAAAATAATCCTATCCTTTAAAAGGCGGGAATAGATATCGTATGAACGCTCGCCATAATTGGTTTTTTCAATTACGGTAGGGATTAGGTATTGATTTTGTGGAGTTTCATTTTTCATAAGTTTAGTTTAGCAATAAATTATGAGTTTGTAAAGATGTCGCGTAGAATAATTAGAATATTTAGAATATATAGATTATATAGTGTTGTTGTAGGTTTTTCCCCCTAAATAATCTACATAATCTATTGCCTATATAATCTAAAATAAATTTTAATTTATTTTTTATATGTTTGTATAGTTGTAAACACTCTTTGCGCGGCTTTTTTCAGCGGTCCATCAATTGTGAATCCGGCCGCTTTTTTGTGCCCGCCCCCACCCAGTTCTTTGGCGATTAAAGAGACATCAAAATTATCATTGGTTGTTCGGAAGCTCCCTTTTATTTTATTATCCGGCAATTCTTTGAAAAGCAGGCAGATTCCGCCGTCGTTTAAATTATTCATAAAATTGGAAATTCCGTCGGAGACTGATTCGGGTATGTTGTATTTCTCTAAATCGCTTTGAGTCATGTAAGTATAAATGACGTCAAGCGTCTCGTGTTTTTTAAGACGGGAAAGAACCGCGCCCCACAATTTCAAAACATCAATGGTCTTATTTTTAAACACAATTTCTTTTATCAATTTTAAATTACCGCCATAAGAAATCAATTTGGAAGTGATTTGTAAAGAAGACAAGGAAGTGGCGCTGTTGGTGTAGAAATCAGTATCGGTAATTAGCCCCGCCAACAATGATGTCGCCATCACTTCATCAATTTTAATATCATTGTATTTGAAAAAATTGTAAACAACTTCGGCGGTGGAACTGCCGTTTGGTGATACCATATTGAGGTGGCCGTATTGTTCATTGGTGAAATGGTGGTCTATATTTATAACCGAGATTTTTTTTGACAGGCCGGCGATATAACCGTCAATTCCGGCATGGCGTAAATCGCCAGAGTCAAACACGATTACAAGGTCAAAATTGTTGTTTTGCCAAACCGTTTCATCGGAGTTTATGTCTTGAACATGGCGCAAGTCTTTGAAGTTTTCCGGAATCTCCGTGGCGCAATAAGCCGTATGCGGTTTGTTTATTCTTGTCAGGTATTGTTTAAACGCGGTCAAACTGCCCAAAGCGTCGCCATCAGGGTCTTTATGAGGAACCAAAATTATGTGGTTCGCTTCCTGGATTAGATTGTGGATTTGTTTGGCGGTTCGGTACATAAAAACATTAAAACATTAAAACATTAAAACATTAAAACATTAAAACTATAATGGTCTGGCAAATCTAGACAACCCCTTAAGATATAATTTGGTGGTATAATAACCACCTATGCGTAAAACATTTACCCCGGGCCAAAAGGCCCAAATTGCCACTGCTGTTTTGAAAGGGCAACAATCAATTGCTCAAATAGCGAGCGAAAACGAAGTCCACCCGACTCAGGTCAATCAATGGGCAAAGATCGCGAAAGACGGATTGCCTCTGCTCTTTGCTGATAAACGAAAAAACGAGTACAAGGAACTTCAAGACAAGATTGAACAATTGTACAAACTTATCGGCCAACGAGACAGCGAGCTCGATTGGTTGAAAAAAAAATTACACCTTGACACATAATGAGAAAATATCGATCCTTGATCATGAACATTCGATTAGTCTCACGCGCCAGTGCGAGCTCATAGGAGTTTCTCGCGCCAGCGCGTATTACCAGCCGATAATTAATGAAAAAGATATTCAAATTATGCCGCTCATTGATAAAATATTCACCGATTATCCGTTTTACGGTTCGCGCCGCATTCGGTATGAACTAAATCAAACTTACCAAATATTGATTGCTCGCGACCATGTTAGAAAGTTGTTCCGAATTATGGGTATTGAGGCAATTTACCCTAAATCCAAGCCAAATACAAGTAAATCCAACGAACAGCACCGCAAATATCCATATCTTTTGAAAGGCCTTAACATTATCCGATCAAACCAAGTTTGGGGAACGGATATTACTTACATCAGATTGGAAAACGGCTGGTGCTATCTCATTGCTTTTATTGATTGGCACAGCCGGTATGTGATAAGCTGGGAATTGTCGCCAACACTTGAGATGCCATTTTGCCTGACGGCTTTGGATCGAGCTCTTAAAACCGCTACACCGGAAATCAGCAACACCGACCAAGGTTCACACTTTACTTCGGAACAATTCCTTAATCCGCTCCTGAGTAAAAATGTTAAAATCAGTATGGATGGACGAGGCCGTTGTATGGACAATATCTTTACTGAAAGGCTTTGGTGGACAGTAAAATATGAAAATGTGTTTCTGAAATCATACCGCACGATTGATGAAGCAACCGCAGGGCTCACTGACTACTTTCATTTTTACAACACGAAGCGCCCGCATCAATCGCTTGATTACCGGACACCAAATGCAGTTTACTTTCATTAATTTTAAAGGTCGAAAAAAAATAATTCACTTACCCACCGTTATATCTTAAACAGCCCATTTTATTGTCTTGACAAACCAGACCACCTTAAACAGTCTATCTTAATGAATTCAGAATATGGCAGTATATACAAGATAAGCGGAATTGTCAAGGTTGGCGGTATCATGTTATAATTCTTGTGTTATTTGGCATATATTGGTCAAAAATGTTACATGTTTCATGTATCATGATACATGATAAGTTATGTATTTAAAGTCCTTGGAAATAAACGGATTTAAGTCTTTTTCAGAAAAGGCTATTTTGCAATTTATGCCGGCAAAGGGTGAATTTTGCAGTATTACCGCCGTGGTCGGCCCGAACGGAAGCGGGAAATCAAATATTTCCGATGCTATCAGGTGGGTTTTGGGTGAACAAAGTATGAAGCTCTTGCGCGCCAAAAAAAGCGAGGATTTAATATTTTCCGGCTCCGAAGCCAAGGGTAAAATGAGCATGGCCAGCGTGACCATGATTATAGACAATAGTGACGGGCAGTTACCGATAGAATATAGCGAGTTGGTAATAACCAGAAGATTATATCGTGAAGGAGAAAGCGAATATTTAATCAACGGGCATAAAATCAGACTTATTGATTTACAATTATTGCTGGCGAAGGCCCAGTTCGGGCAGGGGTCATACAGTGTAATCGGACAGGGAATGATTGATAGGATGCTTTTACAGACCCCGTTGGAAAGAAAAGATTTTTTTGATGAAGCGTTTGGTATTAAAGAATTTCAGATAAAAAGGCATCAGGCGGTTTTGAAATTGAAACACACCCGGGAGAATTTGGAACAAGCGGAGGCTCTGCTCAATGAAGTGTCACCTCGCCTTAAGAGTTTATCCCGTCAAGTAAAAAAATTGGAAGAAAGGCAGGAAGTGGAAACGAAATTGCGGGAAATGCAGGAGGCATATTATCTTACACTGTGGAATAACAATGAAAATCAGTTGCAGGGTTTGAAGAAAGAACTGTTTGAAGTGGAAAGAACGTATGAAGAAAATTTTAAAGAATTAAACTTGGTTCAACTTGAGCTCAGCGCGCTGGCGAAGGAATCTTCCCGTGAGAGCGAATATAAAAAATTGCAGGACGAATATCAGGAAATATCGCAAAAGAAAAATAATTTGGAAAAAGAGAAAGCGACTTTGTCGGGCAGAATGCAGGTTGAGTATAGTAAAGAAGGCAAACACAATATAGCTTGGTTGGAAAACAAGGCGTCTTCGTTGAAATTGGATCAGGAAAAAATGCAAAAAGAAATTGACGAAATTAATGATAAACTTTCTGTTTTAAAAAACAAACAATCGCAGAACAGGAATAATTTGGACCAGTTGACGATTGAACGCGCGGAATTGAGAAGCCGATTGAGTTCTTTGGAGACCCAATTCAGCCAGGCGAAAAGTGAACAGAATTTTTTACAGGCGACCGGATTAAAATCAATTCAGGCGATTTTGGAAAACAAACAGAAGTTTGGAAAAATTTTTGGCGCGGTGGCGCAACTTGGGGAAGTAAGCGAGAAATATCAAGTCGCGCTGGATACGGCCGCCGGCGGACATTTGGCGTCTTTGGTAGTGGCGGATGATTTGGTGGCGGAGGAGTGCATCAGGTTTTTGCGCGCCGAGCATTTGGGCGTGGCGACTTTTTTACCGGTCAGCCGAATTAAGCCGAGGATTTTGCCGAACGATATAGAAGAAATATTGAAAATTCCCGGGGTGCATGATTTGGCGATTAATTTAGTAAAGTTTTCTGAAAGATTAAATGATATTTTTTCCTATGTGCTGGGCGCCACTTTGGTGGTGGAAGATATTGATACGGCTAGAAAAGTGGGAATAGGCAAAATCCGCATGGTCACCTTGCTTGGTGATATTTTGGATGTCAGCGGAAGCATGAAAGGCGGATACAGAAGACATCGCGCGAGCGATTTGAGTTTTGCCGGCAGTCAGGCTTTGAGCAGTTTGAATACTTCAATAGAAGACCAGGCGGGGTTGTTGGAAAAAACTAAAACTCAGCTGGATAAAGTTGAAATCAATTATGAAAAATTAAATAGCGAAATAATGGAGAATAAAGCGGGGATTGAGGTTGAAGAAAGGAAGCTGTCTTTCTTGCGCGCGCAAAAAACCGAAAAAAATCAGGAGGTCGCGAGTATTGAGCAGGAATTGAAACTGCACACCATGAGTAAGGAAGAATATGGCGGAGTTTTGGAGACGATAAAAGTCCAAAAAGACGAAGTGGATAAAGCGATTGAAGAATTGGAGACCGAATCGCTGAAGGTTGAATCAAGAATTACGCTTTTTCATCAAGAAGAAGAAAAAAAGAAAAAGAGAATTTTTGAACTTCAGGATATAATGCAAAGTTTTCAGGAAAAATTGAATGAAGTGATGGAGAAGAAAAATGAAAAACAAATCTTGATTGCTAAACTTGATACCAGGCAGGAAGATTTATCTAATGAAATTTATCAGGAGATGCGCACTTCGATTGAATCAATTATCAAGAAAGAGGGGGTGGCGATTGAAATCAACAACGTGGAAGATGTTTTGACGCAAATTCAAAAATTAAAATATAAATTGACGCTTATTGGCGGAATTGATGAGGAAGTTGTCGGTGAATACGAAGAAACCAGACAAAGACACGAAGAATTGACCAGTCAGCTTGATGATTTGAACAAAGCCTTTGCTGATTTGGAAAAATTGGTGGAGGAGCTGGATGGTTTGATGAAAGTCAGACGGGATAAATCGTTTAAGAAAATCAAGAAAGAATTCCAAAAGTATTTCAAGATTCTTTTTGACGGAGGCAATGCCGATTTGATTGAGATTATGGGATTGGAATATGAAGATTTGGAACCGAGTGAGCCGGGAGACGAACAGCCGGTGGAATTGACCGTAGAAGCTCCGGTCGAAGAATTGCCGGAAGAGGGAGAAATCAAGAA
>Ga0156415_114_pt1 | contig 10403 bp, 9 predicted proteins | sample RifOxyA2_FD_108058 | JGI IMG/M metagenome (GOLD analysis project Ga0156415, IMG submission 108058) | Candidatus Magasanikbacteria bacterium RIFOXYA2_FULL_40_20 | reverse complement strand
AAAAATCAATGAAATTAATCCTAAAAAAATAATTGTCCAACAAGACCACCCATTCCCCGCAAATACCGCTCACATTGTCGGTGTAGCAGCTACGATTACCAGTGTAAATGAAAACAACATAATTTTTTTGCAAAAAAATGAAAAAATAAACTTAAACAATGAGGATGTTTTATTATATTGGAATCATCAACAAAAAAAATATGAAATTAAGCAGAATAAATAATTATGAACAATAACAAAAAAATACACTTTATCGGCATCTGTGGCGTGGCGATGAGCGCGCTGGCGATTGCTTTTCATAAAAAGGGCTGGCGTGTCACCGGAAGCGACGCCGGTTTTTTTCCGCCAATTTCCACTCATTTGAAAAAAAATAAGATTAATTTTTATCCGGGCTGGCATCCGGATCGTGTCCTTCGAAGCTTTAGCGAAGGAGGAGAAAATGATCAGAAAGATTGCTTAGTCGTGGTTGGTAATGTCGCAAGCTCTACCAATCCAGAATGGCTTTATGTTCAAAAAAATAATATTGAATACAAATCTTACCCAGAAGCTATTGCAAAATATTTTGTCAAAAAAAATTCTATTGTTTGCGCGGGAACTTATGGAAAAACTTCTTCCGCCACGCTTTTATCATATATTTTTATCCAATCCGGTCTTGACCCAAGCTATATGTTTGGCGGACTGGCGCAAAATAAAATTGATTCCGCGCATATTGGCGAATCAAACTGGTCAATTCTTGAAGGCGACGAATACAAAAGCAGCCGCTGGGATAATGGCGCAAAATTTAAACATTACTCGCCCACTCACCTGCTTTTATCCGCGGTAAAATGGGACCATGCCGATGTCTATCCGACAGAGTCATCATATTTTGATGCCTTTGCGGAGCTGGTAAAATCAATCCCAAAAGACGGATTGGTTGTTGCTTGTGCCGATAATAAAAAAGTTGAAGAAATTGTTAAATTGGTAAACTGTAAAATTGTAAAATATGGAAATACTAATAATGCCGATTATATATATTCCGATGTCGCGCAAACTAAACAGGGGTTATCTTTTGATATAAAAAACGGCAAAAATAATTACAAAATTGAAACAGATATTCTGGGCGATTATCAGGCGGAAAACATAACTGGATGCTTCGCGATGGCGCGCGAATGCGGGATTGAACCGGAAAAAATAATTGAATCAATCAAATCATTTAAAGGCATAAAAAGACGGCTGGAAAAAAGATTAGCAAGCGATATAACCGTATTTGATGACATTGCGCACTCGCCGGCCAAAGCGAAATCAGTTTTAGAAACATTAAAATCAATATACACAGGCAAAATAATCGCTATTTTTGAGCCAAATACCGGCAACCGCAAGCCCGCCTCTTTGCCTGGATATGATAATTGTTTTTCCAGCGCGGATACCGTTATAATTCCCAAATTGACTAAAGTAAAAACAGACACGAACGATACGGCCAAACCGATTGATGGCGAAAAACTGACTGAAGTAATCGCAAAAACACATCCCGATGTCAAATATATTGATGATGACGCTGAATTACTAAAATATATTATTGATAATAAAAAGAAAAACGATTGTATCGTTTTTCTAGGTTCGCATGGATTTCGAAATATGATAGAACAACTTGTTATTTCCCTTCGTCAGTAACTTCGGCAACGACCTCGCCATCCTGTATTTCCGTAACCAAAAGAGAAATTCCGCACACATTACATTCAATAACTTGACCTTTTTCCAAATTAGGATAAGATGATAAATCAACATCATTTTTACACTCCGGACAAACTAAACGCATAAGATTTAAGATTTAAGATTAAAGATTATGTAATTATATTGTTAAATTGCTAAATTGTCAAATTGTTTAATTGTTATATGTTTTAATGTTTTGATGTTTTAATGTTTTTATGCTCATGACTCCCCAACAATCATATCCCAAACTTGCCCAAACTCTCGGTATACCCGAGATTATTTTGAAACGAGAAGATTTACATCCTTACGGCTCGCACAAAGGACGATCTATTCCGTATATGATGGAAGAATACATAAAAAAAGGATATTCCAATTTTGTGATTTCTTCATCCGGCAATGCCGCTTTAGCAGCGCTAAAATTTGTTCAGGACTGCAACAAAACGAACACAAAAATTACTCTTAAAATTTTTATCGGAAAAAACATCGCAAAAAATAAATTGTCATCAATCCAATCTGAAATCTTAAATCTTAAATCTGAAATCTTAGTTGAACAAGTCGACAATCCAAAACAAAGCGCTTTTTTGGAAGCGAAAAATAACAATAAAGTTATAAACCTCCGCCAATCAACCGACGACTTGGCTTTAGAGGGCTATAAAACTTTGGCGGATGAATTGGAAGAGATAGATAATTTAGAAGCAATTTTTATTCCTACATCTTCCGGAACCACCGCGCAAGCGCTTGGAAATCTTGGTGCTCAAATCCACGTTGTTCAAACAACCGCTTGCCATCCAATCGCTGAATTCTTCTCCCCCTACCAGGTAAGGGAACACTTATCCCGATTTCACATCGGGAGCGAGATTGAGAGGGGGTCAAAACCCCACCCTAACCCTCCCCTACAAGGAGAGGGGAAATCCATTGCCGGCGCAATCGTTGACAAAATAGCCCACCGCAAAGAAAAAATAATTGAAATAATAAAAAACAGCCACGGTTCCGGCTGGATTGTTACGGACGAAGAAATACAAAACGCGATAAAACTTGTAAAAGAAACTATCAATATAGATATTTCTCCCAACAGCGCGCTCTCCATCGCCGGCCTGCAAAAAGCAACTCAAAATGGATGGACTTGGTCCGGCCCGGTAGCGTGTTTAATTACGGGGAAATAAAAATCTTACATCTTACACCTTACATCTTCGCCGCCACACTCACAATATTCATCCCCTGCTCCACGCCAACTTTTTCGCCATGGCGTAAAAAATATTGCTCTTGCAATTTGAGCCCGGCTTTTTTGAATAAATTTTCCAACTCTTCTAAAATAAAACCATAATATATTCTGTCGCCCACCAATTCCCCTTTTCCGGTTTTCCAAGGCACGCGGAATAAATGCTCCCCCAAATCTTCATAATCCCCTTTTTTTAATTTAGCCTCTACCCAATCGCTATAAGCGTTCCAATTTAATAAAATAATTTTCCCTTTTGATTTCAAAACTCTCTTCATCTCGTTTAAGGCCTTCAACTGTAAATCTTCGGTTGGAAGATGATGAAAAGCCACCAAACTGAATACAATATCAAATTTTTCATCCTCAAATGGCAACTCCGTCATATCCGCCACTTCAAATTGGCAATCTGGATATTCCTCTTTAGCAATTTCTATAAGCTTCTCACTTATATCAACTCCAACATAACTGATTTTCTTCGGCCTTATGCCTGTTTCCGCCAGAGGCGGACCAGCCTTTGGCTGGGACTCCGAACTCCGAACTCGCCCCGGTCTGGACAAATCCTCAAAAAGCTGATATAATCTACCATTACCGCAACCGATATCCAGCACGCTATCGCCGTCTTTTACAAAGTCCGCCAGCGGTTCTAAATCGCGCCACAAAAAAGAACGCGTATCGGAAAAATGATCGGCAATTTTATTGTAGACTTGGCGGTTCTGAAGTATAATTTGTTTAGCATCCATAATTATGAATATCCACGAAAAAATAATTACTGAAATAATCGCGAAATCGCCCAAATCAAAGGCGAAATTTGACGATGCCCGCCGACAAATTGCCGGGGGGTTAAAGATGAAACAACCGGCCAATCGCGACTTGCTTAAAGCTTATCAAAATTTGCTTAAAAAGAAAAGAGTAAAGCAAGACAAGAATATTGAAAAATTCTTGCGCAAAGCCGATATCCGCACCCTTTCCGGAATTGCTATTGTCACCTCATTGATTAAACCATACGCTTGTCCGGGCAAATGCGTGTATTGTCCGACTGAAGCCCGTATGCCAAAAAGTTATCTGGCCACTGAACCGGCGGCCGCCCGCGCGCTCGGTCTTAAATTTAATCCTTACGAACAGATGCAAAAACGAATTTTAATGTTGGAAGGAAACGGCCACCCGACCGATAAAATTGAATACATAATCAAAGGCGGAACCTGGAACGCTTATCCGCTTGAATATCAATACTGGTTTATTTTGGAATCCTTCCGCGCCTGTAATGAACTTGGAAAACGAGAGATTTTTCCTCCCCCTATGAGGGGGAGGTGGCCAAAGGCCGGAGGGGGTCTCAAGAAATTGCAAGAAGCATTAGAAAAGGAACAAAAGAAAAATGAAACCGCCAAGCACAGAATAATCGGGCTGACTTTAGAAACTCGCCCTGACGCGATTACGCCGAAAACAATTTATCATATGCGTCAGCTTGGCTGTACCAGAATTGAACTCGGTCTGCAAGCGCCTGATGACAAAATATTAAAATTAGTTAAACGCGGACACACAGTTCAGCAATTCCGTGACGCTATGCTTTTGTTGAGGCAAGCCGGATTTAAAGTGGATTTGCATTTTATGCCTGATTTGCCCGGTACTACACCCAAACACGATGTGGCCATGTATAAAAAATTATTCACTGACCCGGGATTAAAGCCTGATATGGTTAAAATCTACCCCAACACAGTCATTCCGTCTTCCGAACTTTACAAATGGTTTAAAGCGGGCAAATACAAACCATATGACGAGAAGAAATTATTTGACGCGTTATTAAAAATGAAATTAGCCACGCCTCGCTATTGCCGAATATCAAGATTGATACGAGATATACCCGATAATGAAATCGCCGCCGGCAACAGAATTACCAACTTGCGCGAAGCGCTAACAAAAGAATTGGCTAAACGCGGACAAAAATGCGTTTGTTTGCGTTGTCGAGAAATTGGAAGATTTGTTAATACGGGATTACTACGTCCCGACTTAGTCGGGACTCGTAATGACAATTTGAAACCCAAATTGTTTGTTGAAAAATATGAAACGATTGGCGGGACAGAATACTTTTTAACTTTTGAAGACAAAAATAGAGGCGCGGTTTACGCTTTTTTACGTTTGCGAATTCCTTATAAATCAACCACCCCCAACCCCTCCTTTCTAAGGAGGGGAGATGAATCGCTCCCCCTTGGAAAGGGGGAGATGGAGGGGGTTGAGGGACAATTATATAAACTTCTTCCGGAAATAAAAGACGTAGCCTTTGTGCGCGAATTACACACTTACGGACAGCTTGTTTCATTAAAACATAAAAACATAAAAACATTAAAACAAACCAATAACGAGGTACAACATCATGGTTTAGGGAAAAAACTGCTCAAAGAGGCGGAAAAAATCGCGAAAAAAAACGGGTTTAAAAAATTGGCTGTAATTTCCGGTATTGGCGTACGAGATTACTACAAAAAATCTGGGTATTTGAAAAAAGGACGATATATGCTAAAATCAATTTAACATCATTTATAACTTATTAATAATATGGGTATAGAAACAGGCGGTTACGTGCCCGAACAATATAAAAATATGAGCGAAAAACAAGCAAAAATACAAGCTACCAGGGAAGCTTTTGATACGAGGATGGACAATTATGCCAAAGAATTGGGTATAGAGGATACGGATGAATTGCGTTATGTATACGGTATTGAAGAAGACAACTTGAGATATAAGTACAAAGAAGACCTAGAATCAACTTTTGAAAGTCTATCACTAGAAGACAGAATTATTGAAAATATAAAATCCGGTTATGATTCTCTGACAGGGATACCTAATCGCATAACTTTAATTAAAGATATAGAGAAAAAAATAGAAGATGAAAAGAAGGCGGACACAAGCGAAATTGAAGATAAAAGAGAAAAAAGAAAAGAAGGAAAATTTTCTTTTATAATGATTGATGTAGATAAATTTAAAAGCATAAATGATACTTACGGCCATGATGGTGGTGATTATGTGCTAAGGGAAATCTGTAAAGTATTAAAGCAAAGTTTACGCTCAGAAGACACTGCCGGAAGATGGGGCGGAGAGGAAATCGCAGTAATTGCGTCCAATACAAATGGAAGTGGCCCAGAAGCCGCCGAACGTATCAGAGAGATTATAAAAAATCATGAATTTGTTTATAATGGTAAGAAAATAGACGTAACAATTAGTGCGGGTGTGGCTCCGTACAACGAAAATATTGAAGTTATGAAACAGAAATCGGATGTTGCCTTATACGCGGCAAAAGGCGCGTTTGAAGCAGAAGTGCTTAAAGGACAAGACATATCCGAAGAGCAAAAAGGCGAAAAAACAAGAAATCAGGTCTGGTATTTTGATGATGAAGGCAAATTAAAAAAATACATTAAACCTGAAAAAAAATAATACTCTATGCTGCAAAACCAAGACCCGGAAATATTTAATCTGATCCAAAAAGAAACTGAACGGCAGTCCGAAGGATTGGAAATGATCCCCTCCGAAAATCATACTTCCGGCGCGGTTTTGGAAGCGCTGGGTTCGCGTTTAACGGATAAATACTCCGAGGGTTATCCGGGAATGAGATACTATGGCGGTTGCGAGAATGTGGATAAAGTGGAAAATCTGGCGCGCGACCGAGCTAAAAAACTTTTTGGCGCTGATTGGGCCAATGTCCAGGCGCACTCCGGCTCCCCTGCCAATCTGGCGGTGTATTTTGCTTTGCTTAATCCGGGCGACACGGTAATGGGATTAAAATTATATCACGGCGGACACATGACGCACGGTTTAAAACTCAATTTTTCCGGCACGCTTTATAACAGCGTTCAGTATGGTTGTCGTGAAGACGGATTTATTGATTTAGATGAAATGCGTAAATTGGCGCGCGAACATAAACCTAAAATGATTGTCACCGGCGGAAGCGCTTACCCGCAAATCTATGAATGGGCAAAATACAAAGAAATAGCGGATGAAGTAGGCGCTTTTATGCTGGCGGATATGTCTCATGTGGCCGGTCTTGTCGCCGGTGGCGTCCACCCCAATCCGGTCGGCATCGCGGATGTGGTTACTACCACTACGCACAAAACCTTGCGCGGACCGCGCGGAGCCATAATTTTAGCTAATGGCAATCCGTCTACACCGTTACAGGCGGCCGACAGAGTAAAAGAAAATATTCCAACTTTGATAGACAGAGCGATTATCCCCGGACTTCAAGGCGGACCGCATAATCACCAAACCGCGGCGATTGCCGTGGCGCTCAAAGAAGCCATGCAACCGGAATTTAAGGAATACGCCAAACAAATTGTAAAAAATGCCAAGACACTGGCCGAAGAATTATTATCAAAAGGATATAATTTAGTCACCGGCGGAACAGAAACCCATTTATTATTGATTAATTTGGAAAATAAAAATGTGACCGGGAAACAGGCCGAAAGCGCGTTGAGCAAGGCCGGCATTACTGTAAACAAAAATACTATTCCTCATGACCCGCGCAAACCGTTTGACCCATCCGGCATCCGACTGGGCACTCCGGCGTTGACAACCCGCGGAATGAAGGAGGGGGAGATGAAAAAAATTGCCAATTTTATAGATTATGCTATAATTAATATTGATAATGAAGCTGAATTAAGCAAGATAAAAGAAGAAGTAAAAGAAATGTGCAAATCTTTTCCGCTTCCGAAATAAATGTTCTAAATGTTTTATCACTACGTTTGTTCTAATTGACCTACATAACAATTTCAACAATTACAACATCTTGAACAATTAAAACAATCAAACAAATCAATATGGAATACCGAACCGTCACATCGGAAGACATGGAAAATGTCGGCAGGCAAGTCGCTAAAAAAATGAAAGGCGGAGATGTTATTTTGTTATACGGAGAACTCGGTTCCGGGAAATCCACTTTTACCAAAGGATTGGTAAATGAACTGGGAGTTGAAGATGTCGTCACCAGCCCGACTTTTACTTTAATGAATGTATACGACGCCAAGCATCCGCAAATCAAAAAAGTTGTCCACTGCGATACTTACAGATTGCGGGATAAAGATGATTTGGAAGAAGTTGGCATCACCGACTATTTATACAAGCCGGATACTTTATGCATTATTGAATGGCCGGATAAAGTCAGCCATCTGTTGACCGGCAATTCCAATATCAAAATTTCAATTGAATATATAGATTCGGAACGAAGAAAAATAGTGATGGAATAACAAATAATAATCCCCAGCGCAAGCTGGGGATTATGTTTTAAAGTGTAATTATCTTTTCCACTTTTTGGCAGCAAAAAGTGGAGCCAAAACTGCCGAGCTGATGGTTTTGTAAAGCGCTCATTAATGTATTTTCTCACTCGCAAAACAAACTCACCCCCGACTCGGTCGGGGGCTCAAACAATGTTTTGCGCCCCTATTATGAGGGTACGCTCAAAAATACATTAACTCGGTCTTTAAAAACCATAGGCTCGGGGAATTGCGTTGTTTGTTGAATCGGTTGTATGACGAGTAAAATGAAACCTGTAAGATTAAGATAAAAAAAACTCATTCCGGATATTTTTTCAACCGTGAATAAACGCAACCGCAATAGTCTTGCGTATAAATATTTTTCTGTTTTATCAGTTGACGCGCCATTTCCTGCCGTCCTCCCTTTTTCCAATCTTCTTCAAAAAACTTAACTCCGTATTTTTCTCCCGCTTGTATTCCCAGCGGGTTTATTATTTCCGCCCGTTTATTTCTTCCGCTCGTCAAACTGGTGCCAAAATATTCAAAACCGTTGTCGCGCGCGTATTTTGCCGCCTGCTCCAAACGCATTTTAAAACACTCTACGCATCTGGTTCCACCCTCCGGTTCGTCTTCAAGCCCGACAATCTTTTCAAACCAATGTTTTGTATTATATTCTTCTTCCACCACTGGTATATTCAAATCTTGGCAAATTCTTAATACTTCATTTTTTCTCTTGGCATATTCCTCGGCCGGATGAATGTTAGGATTGTAAAAATGCGCCGTCACGGAAAAATTCTGAGACAGTTCTTCAAAAATAGCTATACTGCATGGCCCACAACAAACGTGGAGTAGGAAACTTGGTTTTGACATAAAAAATAATTAATTATCTTTTTAGTTCTGATATCTAAATTCTAAACAATATATTTAAATTCACCTAATTCCTAATTCACCTAATAAAATGCTAAAAATAACAAATGATTAATTTCAAAAATTATTTTGATTTTATAATTTGGAAATTGGAAATTTTATTAGAAATTAGGTTAATTAGATATTAGGTGAATTTCTAAGTTAAATATTCTCGTCCTTTAAGTTCCCCAGGCAAATATTCCTGATCCACCGGCCCGTCATAATCCGGATTATACTTATAATCTTTCCCATATCCAATCTCTTTCATAAACTTGGTCGGGGCATTACGTAGATGAATCGGCACACCCAGATGGGAAGTGGCGCGCGCGTCTTCAGCCGCGCGGTTATAGGCCTTATAAAGCAAATTAGATTTTTTGGACTTGGCGCAATAAACCACCGCCTGCGCCAAATGCACGGAACATTCCGGCATGCCAATTTTATGACAAGCATCATAAGCGGCGTTCGCTTGCAACAAGGCCTGGCTATTACCCATTCCAACATCCTCACAAGCAAAACGCAAGACGCGACGCGCCACATAAAGCGGATCTGCTCCGCCTTCCAACATTCTGGCCAACCAATACAAACCGGCATTAGCGTCGCTCCCGCGCATTGATTTATGCAAAGCGGAAATCAAATTATAAAACTCCTCGCCCTTTTTATCAAATACAAGGTGCGTTCTCTGTAACGCCTCTTTAATATCTAACGAGCCAATAGCCAATGGTTCAGAGCCAATAGTGGCCTTTGCCGCTTTGACAGCCAATTCAAGCCCATTCAACGCAGTTCTGGCATCACCGCCGGCCAATTCAGCCAGCAATTCAATAGTTTCTTCGGAAATCTCAATTTTAAATTGTCCCAATCCCCTGTCTTCATCTTGCAAAGCCCTTTTTATCAATTTAACTATATCTTTATTTTCCAGATATTTTAAAATAAAAACCCGGGAGCGGGACAATAACGCTCCAATAACTTCAAAAGACGGATTTTCCGTGGTCGCGCCGATTAAAACTATTATTCCTTTTTCCACATACGGCAAAAGCGCGTCCTGCTGGGCTTTGCTCCAGCGGTGGATTTCATCAATAAACAAAATCGTTCTCTCCCCTTTTTCCAACCTCTGCTTCGCTTCTTTTATTTCGCTCATCAAATCGGCCTTGCCGGCGGCGACAGCGGAGATAATCGTGAAATGAGAACGGGTTTGATTGGCGATAATCTGCGCCAAAGTCGTCTTTCCGACTCCGGGCGGACCCCAAAAAATCAATGATGCCAATTCATCATTTTCCACCAATTTTCTTAATAATTTTCCCTCGCCGACAATATCGTTCTGACCGACAAATTCGGAAAAATTCCTCGGACGCATTCGGTCGGCA
>Ga0156415_141_pt1 | contig 10588 bp, 10 predicted proteins | sample RifOxyA2_FD_108058 | JGI IMG/M metagenome (GOLD analysis project Ga0156415, IMG submission 108058) | Candidatus Magasanikbacteria bacterium RIFOXYA2_FULL_40_20 | reverse complement strand
TATTATACGCAATACCTCCATAGGGAATATTAAAATCTCCTTTAGCATTAAATCTAAACATTGAAGCGTAGCAAAATTCTCTTATGAAATAATAATTTGAAATTTTTTTTGCCAAAGATGTTTTGTATTTAGAGCCGTTTTTATTCATTACATCTCGAAAGTGCATATAAAAACCACTTCTAAAAGCAGCTTCAATGTTTTTATGTAAATCGCCGTCTGGTAATTTGCCACGATCTTTTTCAATTTTTTTAGTTCTGCTAATTTTTGAAATTAAATTTTTAATAATTTCTTGGAGTAGATTATTTGGATCAAGCGCGAAATTTTGTGAAAATAAACCATTAAATTGATCCTCCTTCGCTTTAAGTTTTTTGGTTATTGTTTCCCGAACTTCTTTTTCTGTTTTTTTGTCATTTTTGTATTCGTCGTATAGTTTAATAAAATCATTTTCAAATATTTTTATATACTTTGGAATTTTTTCCCAATTATCAACATAGTCATGTAGGCATTTTTTAAATTCATTTTTATCATTATCACCTTTAATAAAACGATAAAATTCAATTAATTCTACGCAAATATCGTTTATTATAGCTTTTTTAGGTTGGAGTTTAAAAAATATCGCTCCGCCACCAAAAAACGGCTCAATATATCGAGAATGTTTTGGTATGAGATTTTTAATTTGCTCATACTCTTTTGATTTTCCACCTGGCCATTTAATAAGTGGATACATAAATTATCCTAAATAAGTTTTTTTGATTGAATCTAGTGATTTTTTAATTAAGTCTGCTTTTTCTTTGTATGCTTCAAGCACAACATTATATCCCTCATCTGATTTGCATACAAAATCCCAAAAATCTTTTCCGATTAAAAGTTCATCATCTGAAAAATATTGCTTAACCCTTTCTTGCTTCCATAGTTTTCCTTCGCCAAATCGATTGTATGCGGTTGCAAAAAACATTTGAATTTTCGTGTTTTCTGGCAAAGTATTTGACAGAATGGCAAACTGTTCCAGTAGAGCCTCTTTTTCGGAGCGAGCTTTTTTATTATCAAGATCACCGCCTATTTTTAATTCAATCAAAAAATTATCGCCCGTTTCTTTGTCAATCAAATAATAATCACTATCATGTCTTTTTGTTACCAGTGATTGATCTTCGGGCTTAACACGCAAAAACTGATAATCTCCCGCCGTAGGCGGGGTTATTTCTCTTCTTTTATATTTTTCCAATAACTCAGCCATATCCTGAGTCTGTTTTAAACTGAGCGGACCTTCAACATTTTGTTTAACTTCATATGTTAGTTTCGCAATATTGATTGCCATTTTTTCCAGCATATTACCTAGAGAACTATCAAGTGATCGTACTAAAGCGGTATAATACTGTATCTCTGGACCGAGAACAGTAATAAAAACATTATGAATTTTCATGTTTAGTGTACCTTCAGGATCTTCCAACTCGCCTTCGTGCCTGCCCTGAAAACCAACAGCAAAAGATTCAACTGAAGCATGAACAATTGATTTTATTGCCTCTTTTTTGTCTAACGTATCTTTTGTCATAAATAAAAAGTTTATGTTTAATCTAGCTCTATTTTACACTAAAAAATGAAATACATAAAATAAAATCGTCTTTTGTTCGTGGAGATAGCGGAGTGAACAAAAGATACCCTATCCCCCTCTAAAATTAAAGAAAAAATGAAAATTTTTCCGTCAATTAAACCCATTATATCATAAACTTACAGACAAGCAATAACCAAAATCTAGTAATAATACCACCATCTATAGAATTCATCCGCTACCGGTATAGCCGCGCTGCTTCCGCCCTCCCCTTCTTCAATCAAAATTGTCAAAACTACCGATGGATTATAATAAGGCGCGAAGGATGTATACCAGGCATGAGGCGACTTGGTGCTGCTCCACTGCGCGGTTCCGGTTTTCCCGGCGGTTTCCATCGGCAAAGAAGCCAGCCTTCGGCATGAACCATACTCAACGCAATCCTTCATACCCTGTCTGACTGTCCTTAAATAAATCGTATCAATAAAATTTTCCCTGATTATTTCTTTTTCTACGCCGATTTCTTCCAAATAATCGCTTCTGACGATACTCTTTAAGATTTTTGGTCTATACAATGTTCCGCCATTGGCGATGACTGATGTCATACTGGCAATTTGCAAAGGCGTGACCAAAACATCACCCTGTCCGATTGACACATTATATGTGTCACCTATATACCATTTTTCATTTTTAGTTTCCTCTTTCCATTCCTTGCTCGGCAAAAAACCGCTGTTTTCTCCGGGTAAATCAATGCCCAGTTTATTTCCAAATCCGAAAAGTTCAAGATAACTTCTGATTTTCTCAATTCCCAAACCGGTAAAATTTTTGTAACCCCCGCCGATATAATAATAAAAAGTGTTCACCGACCAAGCCAAAGAATATCTGACATTGGTGCGTCCGTGTCCGCCGGCCAGCCAATCCGGAAAAAACCACGGGTCAACGCTAATTCCGCCCGTGCTTAAGAAAGATGTGCTTTCATCTATAATACCGTCCTCCAGCGCGGCCGCGGCAATGGCCGGTTTAATAGATGACCCTGACGGATAAGAACCGGAAATCGCCCGGTTAAACAACGGATTATCTTCGTTTTCCGTGTATTTTTTATATGATTCCAAATCTATTCCGCCGGAAAAATCATTATTATTATATGCCGGCAAGCTTACTAAAGCTAAAATTTCTCCCGACTTTGGGTTCATCACAATCGCCGACGCTCTTTTTTTGTTTTGCTGATCCAAATATTTTTGCAAAATTTCCTCCAATTTTTTCTGAATATTAAGGTCAATCGTCAGCTTGATATGGTCGCCTGATTTGGGAGGAATTTCCGACAAAATATTTTGTTCCCGCCCCAAAGCGTCAACCTCATAAACTACTTCTCCGTATTCGCCTCTCAAACTGTTCTCATACTGTTTTTCCACTCCGGTTTTACCGATTGAATCAGACGGCAAATATCCTACACTATATAATTCGTCCAGTTGGTCTCTATCCAGTTTTCCCAAATAACCAATCACATGCGACAATGAATTATTTTCCTCGGCGTCAAAATAAGTGTATAACCGTTTGCTTCCTCTTTGAATAAAGAGCCCGGGCAAATCGGCGGCGTCTATTCTGATGGACAAAGCCGTATCATAATCCAAACCTTCTCTAATTACGATGGATTCATAAGAATAATCGGAATACTCATCAATCTTTTCCATTATATCCGTTTCCGGACTGCCGGTGATTGAAGATAATTTTTTCACCAGCTGTTCCCGCTGTTCTTTATCCTTGGGCAATTCGGAAGGAGTTATAGCCAAGGAAAAATTGGGAATATTTTCCGTAAGCTGAATATTATTTCTATCCAATATATATCCCCTCTCCGACGCGATGGGAACGACTTTTTCCCTGTTTCCTTTTGCGATTTCCAAATATTTATCTCCCAAAAATAATTGCAGATAAACCAAGCGAAAAATTATAATCAAAATAAAAGAAAAAATAAAAATAAAAAAAAGCATCGCCTTTTCCCGCGTAAAATTTGTCCCGATATATGACTTGCCGGCCGGTGTCGCCACCTGCTTGCCGGAGGCTTCCTCAAAAATCACGCTGTCGTCAAAAGTGTTATAAATATCGCGGCGGGAAAAAAGCTTGCCGATATTTTTTTTGAAAAAATTATTTCTCATAAAAGCTAAAATATCATCTGCACTTTATCTCTGCCAAATCGATTTATTTTTTTAGACAGCAGAAAAAATAACAATCCGGTGGCGGCCGACGTTAACGTAATTTCCCAAAATAAATCAGTAAAGAAATTCCTCAACACGATTTTAGATATTCCTGAAGAGTAATTTAAAGTATAAACCAGCGCCAGATACGCCAGCCGATTTATCAAAATCGCTATCGCCGACAACGCCGCGCCCGTAAACCATGACCGATTCGTGAACACATTAATATACAGCAAATAAACAACAATCACACTAAGAACGCCCGGAACGATTATAAATCCCAACGGAGTCACGGCATACAACTCAAACACATAAAAAACTAACCAAGCCAGCCAAACGATGACGCTTTTTTCCCAACCTATAATAAACAATATAAAAAAAATGAAAAATATATTTATGGTGTTAATCGGCTTCGGTAAAAAAAATACGATAAAAAAATGAAATAAAAATAACAAAGACATTACTATGATCATTTTTAAAATCTTCAGTAATACCTTCATATATTATCAAGAGCTTAACAATACTGAAACAGTCCTGATTTTATTTAAATCTATATATGGGCTCAAAATCGCTTTCTGAAATGGCTGATACGGCTCTTTTTCCACTATATCCACCCGCCCCAAAATCAATCCGTAGGGTATTTCCGCTTCCAACCCGGAAGTAATTACATCATTCCCGACCAAAATATCTTCATTTTGCGGAATAAAATTCATCTGCAAACTTAAACCGAAACCGCCCTCAACCACCCCAATGCTTTTATTATTGTTCAAAACCGTGGCCGCAATCTTGCTGTATTGGTCGTTTATCAGTTGAACAACAGAACTGTTCAACTCAACTTTTCTAATTTTCCCGATATAAAATCCGCCTCCGGTTATGACCGGCATATTCATTGCCACACCGTCCTTTGAGCCCCGATTGATAACAATGGTATTGCGCAAAGCGTCAGAACTTTTTGAAATTACTTCCGCGCCCAAAAATGACAAATCATTCCTTTCCAAAAAACCCATCAACTCCCGCAAACCGGCATTTTCTTCTTTAAGCAAAGCCAACTCGGTTTGGTCAACCACGTTTTTATTGTATTTGTCCAATAATTCCACGTAGCCTTTTTTCAAATCATCAACCGAATTAAAACGACTCGCGCCTCCGTTATAGCTGACGCTGATATTATAAACGGCCGAAGAACCCAAATTAAATAAAAATCTTATCTTTCTGTCAGCCCAGCCGGTGGCGCCAAAATGACGCAACAGAATAATTATAAAAACTACCGAGAAAATAATAATAATATTTCTGTATCTCATATTTTAATTCTTTCTGTTGCGCGCCGAAGGCAATTTTACTTCTTTCAATAAATTCGCGTTGTCCAATAAATGTCCCGACCCTCTGACAACCGAACTCATCGGATCATCGCTGATTCTAACAGGTATTTCCGTGGCATCAGCCACCAATTTGTCAATTCCACGCAATAAGGAACCGCCTCCGGTCAAAAGCAAGCCTCTTTCATGAATATCAGCGGTCAATTCCGGAGGAGTCATTTCCAAAGTAGTTTTTATTAAATCAACTATGTTTTGGACAGACCGACTGATGGCTTCTCTAATATGGGCGTCCGTAATCATAACTTCACGAGGTAAACCGGTAATAATGTCCCTACCGCGCAACGGAAACTCTATTTTTTCATTGGTTTCTATGACTGACCCGACTTTAATTTTAATTTGCTCGGCTTGCGATTCTCCAACCAATAAATTAAATACCTCGCGCGCGTATTGCATTATATTTCTGTTCATTTCATCTCCGGCAATCTTGCTTGATTTCCAAACTACAATTCCGCTTAATGAAATCACGCTTACTTCCGTGCTGCCGGCGCCGATACTGACAATCATATTACCAATCGGGTCTTCAATCGGCATTCGCGAACCGATGGCGGCCGCGATTGAGGATTGAATCACATTTACTTCACGCGCTCCGGAAGCAAACAAAACATCTTCCACGGCTTTAATTTCAACTTCTGTAATCTCAAGCGGAACGCTGATTACCACTCTGGTCCTGGAAGCGAAATTAAATCCCTCGTCATAAACTTTATCTATAAAAAATCTCAACATTTTTTCCACCACTTCATAATCGGAAATTATCCCGTTTGTCAAAGGTTTGGAAACAAATATATGCGGAGGCGTCTTGCCCAACATATTTTTGGCTTCATCGCCAACCGCTACAATTTGGTCTATACGGGTATTTATAGCCACGACCGACGGTTCATTAATAATAATTCCCTTGTCTTTAACATAAACAAGAGTATTGGCCGTTCCAAGGTCAATACCAATGTCTTTGCTGAATTTTCCAAATAATCTATTTAACATACAACCATGAAATCATTAAAGCATCAAAACATTAAAACACTTACTCTAAACCCTATGTGAATTAGAGTTAAAACAATCTAGAATTAAGCTCTTTAATTTTTATAATTTCAACTTTATCAGATGAGCGTTCTTTAATTTCAACACTATCTTCCGCCAGTGTTTTTGGGCTAATTACCACTCTTTTTGGCAAACCGACTAAATCGCTATCGGCGAATTTTTGCCCGGCAGTCGCCCCTTCTCTGTCATCATATAATACCTCTACGCCTTGCTTTGTCAAGGTTTCATATAGCTCATCCGCTTTTTTAATATCCGCGCTTTCTTTACATAAAGAAACCAAATGAACCGAATAAGGCGCGACTGATTCCGGCCAAATAATGCCTTTTTCATCGTGATTGACTTCCACTATACTACCCATAACTCTTGACGGACCAATTCCATAACAACCCATCAAAACCGGTTGTTCTTTTCCGTCTTTATCCAAATAAGAAAAACCGAACGCATCGGAAAATCTTGTTTCCAACGGGAATATATTGCCAACTTCTATCGCTTTATTTTTTACCATACCGCCGCCGCACTGCGGACACTTTTCTTCTTTAACAATTTCCGAATTTCTGTGCAGACCGCACGTCTCACAGCTGAAAATAATATCCTCGCCGTTTTCCGTAAAAACCTGAAACTCGTGCGAATACTTGTCGGTGAATACTCCACCGTCCGCTTCCGCGATAACCGCGTTTAATCCGCATTTTTCAAAAATATTCAGATAAGCTTGTTTTGATTTCTCATAAAAATCGGAAAAATCTTCTTCATCTTTATGAAAACTATATAAATCCTTCATGCTGAATTCACGCCCGCGCAAAAGACCGGATTTGGCGCGCGGTTCATTTCTAAACTTATCCTGAATCTGATAAACCGCCACCGGCAAGTCCTTATATGACTTAACGAATTTTTTTACCAACGGAGTTACCACTTCTTCATGGGTTGAACCCAAAGAATATTGTTTTCCTCCGTCGCCATCCAATTTAAAAGCCACATCAATTTTGTCCCAACGGCCGGTTACTTCCCATATTTCCTTCGGCGTCAGCGCCGGCATCAAGATTTCCTGCCCGCCCAATTGATTCATTTCCTCGCGAACTATTTTTTTTATTTTTTCCAAACTCCTCAAACCCAACGGCAAATAAGTGTACACACCCGCCATTAATTTATCAATAAAACCAGCTCTTATAAGCAGCTGGGCATTAATACTTACTTCATCTTTTGGTGTTTCCTTGGCCGTTTTTGTGAATAATTTTGATTGCCTCATATATTAAACCGAATTAGCTTTTTTATTAAATATTAAAAAAATTAAAAGCGATAAAGCGGCGGACACTAAAATCACAAAATTCCACACGTTCATCAACCCGCTCCCTTGTAAATAAAGCAAAGCGGTAATAAAAATAGCCATAACTATACTGTCGCGAAAGCTTTTCTGCACATGAAAATACATCGGACGTTCTCTTTTATTTACCACCTGATAAGAAGAAAAAAGGATAATTGAAAAAGTGCCAACCATGGCCAAAAATATGCTTACATAAAAAAATATGAAACCGGACAGATTTGTTTCAAATGGATCAATATTCAGTATGACAAAAAACCACGAAACCCAGCATAATATCGTTGCCAAAACCATTACTATCAAATATTGCCTTAAATTCATAAAAAAAAGATAGTTATATAACTCATAGCAAATTCATGTAAATTCTTAACTAAATTTAGCTAAAAAATAAACTTTATTTATGCCTGTCATTACGAGCCCTCAAGGGCGTAGTAATCTCGTTGTTTCGGGGATTGCGACGTCGTCTTGGGACTCCTCGCAATGACAGAGTAAAAACTCACTATAAACTAATATATACTATCATTTTACTACCAACCTTATTTTTTTACAAGGTTAAATATTCTATGCCAAATACCTTATGGAATCCACCTCTTTTTTACCCATTTTTTCATTAATTTTATCCACTATTTCCGCTTGTCTGTCCCTTATTTCCTGCGCGACCAATGAAGTGGCGCAAGATATGGTTAAAGTCCGGTTTTTTAAAAATAAAGGCCTAATATGGTATGCCTTTTCTTTACCAAATAATTCAATTATAGTGTTATCAGCGTGCTCTAAAACCTGCGCGGCTTCCAACTGCTTTTTCGCCTGATCCTCGGGAGAATCTTTTATGTATAGTGTATTGCCTATTGGAGTAAATGACATGCTATTTTAATTTGTTTCATCAAGAATAATTCTGTTGAAAAAACCGCCTCTCTCTTGGCATTTTTTAACTCTTAACTCTTCCAATTTATTTTTATCATAATCTTTAACGCCATAAATTGAAATGATGACCTCTAAAATATCAATCATTTCTTCGGGTGAAGGATTTTCCAAATACTCGTCAACTTCTTCTTTTAATTTTCTCAACAGCTCTCTCTCATACTCGGCGTCATCGGCAATATGATATTTCGGAGTCCGGCCGTCTTTTTCAATTATCTCAGGAATTTTATCTCTGACTAATTTATTAAATTGCATATATTGGATTAAGATTATTTAGGCAGTCCCGAATGAAGTCAAGGATAATCTCGTGGCATCCCCTGTCATTACGAGCCCTCAAGGGCGTAGCAATCTCGTTGTTTCGGGGATTGCGACGTCGTCTTGGGACTCCTCGCAATGACAGAGTAGAAACTTAATATGAGTTATATCTTATATGTAAGTATACCCATTTTTCTCATTCCTGACAATAAAAAATAAAAAATGCTAAATAAATTTATGTTTTAGGCTTCATGTTTCATGCTATAAGGGAACACTTATCCCGACTTAGTCGGGACATGTTATATGCTTCATGACACTACACTCTAAACTCGCAAATATCTTTATAACTGCAATTATCACAAATATGTTTATTCGGCGTGGCGGTAAAATCCCGTTCGTGAATGCTGTCAATTGCTTTTTCAATCTTTTCTTCAAGCTTAACCAAATCGTCCGGTTCGCCAATAAAATCGGTCCTAATTGCATCTTTAAGAAAATAATAAGTAAGCTTGGCGGTTTTGCCCAAATTGCGGTATTCCGGCATTGTTTCTGCCACGATTTGATAAATCAATAATTGGTCTTTGTCATCTCCTGTCGCTTTCTCCATTGAAGCGCCGGTCTTATAATCAATAACTTCCAAAGTTCCATCGGCCAGCCGGTCAATTCTGTCAATTCTTCCGCTCAATGTGTACTTCCCTATTTTCAATTTGAAACCGCCTTCAATCGCGACCGGTATTGTCCAATTATCTTCATTATCTTTATAAAATTGCTTCAACATTTTTTTACCGTCAGCGTAATAATCTTCCCGCTGTTTCTTGCTTAAAAACCAGTCATCGCTCCATTTTTTTTCATATATTGCCAGTAAATTTTCTAAACTCGGAACCCTTGTCCCGCCATTTTTATCAATTTTTTTAGATTTGGTAAATAATGAATCCTGAATGGACCCGTTCATTACTCTGACTTGGTTATAAAATTCCTGGAGCGTATTATGAATCGTGTTGCCAAAAGTGAAATAATGAGAATTCTTCATCGGCAATTTTACGATATTCGCCAGTTTATACTGATACGGACAAGTCTTGTAAGATTTAATCTGGGAAAAAGAAAAGGTCTTAGGCAATTCATACACCAATTCCGCTTTAGTCTCATTTTTTTCCATTTCTTTTTTAACAGGCACGATTGACTTGATTTTCAAATTATTAAGCTCTTCTCTTTCAATCTTAATTTCATCCAAAAACCGACTTATTTTTCTTTTGGTTTTTCCGCCGTAATCATCCGCGCTAGTAAAATATAATCTACTTTTCGCTCGGGTCGCGGCCACATAAAACAAACGTCTTTCCTCTTGATAATGAATATCCCCCTCCGGCAGTTGCTCTTTGATAAGAGCAATAGGCACTTCAATTCCGCTCCCCATTGACCGGGAAGGAAATTTTTGTTCAACCATATTGACGATAAATACATACTTGAACTCCATCCCTTTTGACATGTGCACTGTCATTATATTGACGGAATCCGGCGTGTCCGTCGGAATATAAAGCTGACCATCATCGCCCGCCTCGCGGATTTGCTGATAATGCTCCATAAAACCGGCCACAGTGGCATCACTGACATTTTGTTCATACTTTTCTATATAATCCAACCATTGCCTCAACTGATAGATCTGCCTGATTATATCCCGCGCGCCTTCATTTTCACTGCGCGCCAAATATTTCAAATAATCGGATTTATCCAAAAAATTATACAGGACAATTGATGGCGGTTCAAAACGCGCTTTTTTAACTCCTTCATCAATAAGTGAAGTCAATTTCAGACAAGTTTTTATACCCTCCTGCGATAATCCAAATTGCGAGGCGGATTTCAACGCTTCATAATATGGAATTGATTTTCTTTTTGCGGTGTTTAAAAACTTTTGCATATCCTCTTCGGTAAAATTCCAAAAAGGCAAACGTAACAACCGATAAAT
>Ga0156415_123_pt1 | contig 11084 bp, 15 predicted proteins | sample RifOxyA2_FD_108058 | JGI IMG/M metagenome (GOLD analysis project Ga0156415, IMG submission 108058) | Candidatus Magasanikbacteria bacterium RIFOXYA2_FULL_40_20 | reverse complement strand
CCATAGCGATGCCCAGTCCGATGCCCTGCTTCGCGCCGGTCACGATTGCCACTTTGTCTTTTAGTTGCATATTTTTTTAAATTATTGAATTATTTGTTTATTGATAAATATCATGATCCCCAACGGAATGGAAGTATACTGTCTTTTTGTCTTTGGTCAATTCAAATATGATCCTGTATTTGTAGGCAATGGAGAAAGATAAAAATCCGGTAAGTTTACCGTTTAGTTTATGGGTTTTCAGTCTTGAATCAAAAGGGTCTTTACGAAATATTTTTTCCTGCTCTTCAGCCAATGTTTTAATATTTTTTGGCAATTTTTTATACTCCCTGGCGAATTTTGAACTATAAATAATGTCCATAAATTATTTTGGACTACCTTAAATCTTTTAATGATTTTAAGACGATTCCTCGGTTGTGGGCTATTTCCAACCGGCTTTCATTTAATTCAGCCAGAAGTTTGCCTTCTTGCCAGTCTCTTAATAGATGGCGGAAAAATTCGCTGGTGGAGGCGTAGTTACCCATTTTAACGGCTTTTTTAACGGTTTTGGCCATGGTGTCGGGTAAGGATATATTTAGTACTTGACGCATATGATTAGATATAAATTGTAATACATTGTATTACAATAATAACATAAGATAAAAACCCTGTCAAACAATTTATATGACGGCTGGCGGTTCGGACGGTGGACTGTCCGTGTCTTTTTTTCTAAACCAGCCAACGAGAAATAAAATACCGATAAAGAAAGCGATTCCGGAAATCTGCATCGCCCAAGCCAAGTAATACCACTCAAAACCGGTTTTAATTACATTTGATAAAGTAAGCCCGGTGTACAAAAGCCCGGCGAGAATAAAAGCGACTCCGCCCACGATTTCCCGCTTCCACGATATCCATAAGATAATAGATAGTATGAATACAGGGATATTATGCATAAATAACGCCAATACCGTCCCCCAAAATCCATAATTTCCGTCAAAAACGTCCAACGAAAACAGCGCGAGAAATAATATAAAAACTATTGATAAGATTCTCGGCGTCCAATAAACGAATCTTTTGGCTTTTTGTTCCATAAAATTTTGTTATTTATTTAAAGACGGGCTAAAAATACCAGCAACCCGTGTAAAATCGCCAAAGTTATGGCAACAGCCGCCAAACGCGGGTGCCATTGGAAAGGGATTTTGGTGATACCTTTTTTATTCATAATGGAAACCGAAGCGGCAAACAAGAGAAAAATCAGCGTGAGAATGCCGAGGATTACTGTCAGCGGTTGGCCGAGGATTTGGTAATAAGCGATTGATTTGAGCATATTTTTTTGGTTAAAAATTAATATTTTATTGGGCTTGGGTTATCCGGTGTTTGATTTATTTTTTCTCAAAATCCTCTTCTTTTAAATTTGCTTGGCGTAAAATAGACCTAAAAGTGCCTGGGCGCACTTCATTACCATGGATTGGAATAATAACGGTAAGAACGGGATTTCCTTTTTTTCTATATTTGGCATGCGAACCTGTTTGTGAAACAAAAAAGAAGCCCTTGTTTTTAAGGACCTTTATAATTAACCGCAGGGGGTATGGTTTAGACATATTGAAGAGTAACCGAGGCGATGGCTGGTCTTTTTACTTCAGTTTTTTTAGGAAAAGGAATATCCTCAAAATACAAAGATAACGCGTCTTGAAGCATTGTGAGGGCTTCTTTTTTAGTTTTTCCATAACTGGAAACATCCACTTCCAAACATTGAGAAATGTAATATTTTCCCTCTTTCCACACTACTGATTTTAAATCTATTTTACGCATAAATTTATTTTTTTATGCTTAAATTATATAAAATTTTAAAAATTATGTCAAATTTGGATGAGCAAGCAAATAAAATTATTTTTTAAATTGCGCAACAGTATATCATTTAACATATTTCCACTAGCTATGGTTATTCCATGATTTTGCCATTTAGGTGGTGCTTCAAGTATAGAATGTATCTTTTTTTGCGTAGGCTTGACAGGCTTACTGTTTTCTGTTATGCTAATTTGATGCTAATTTTGGCGTCTAGTTACAAAAAAATCGAAAAGGAGAACAGACATGGAAGAATCGCTACTTGAGGAATTTGAGAAATACTACGAGGCAAAACCGACCGACCCTGCCAAAAAAATCCTGTTCGCCGTTCTCGATGATCTGTTTGGTCGCCGTGGACTAGACAACGCATGGGACGATATCGATGATGATGTTAAGGAAGAAATCCTCGCTTCCAATCTCGAGATTGTCAGAAAAAACATCGCCTAGCGTCAGCACTAAGCAGGCCAGTAATCACCGTCGTAAACTCTATGAGTTACGACGGTTTTTTTAAAAAATTTCAAAAAAGGGCCATCAAAAAATAAATTTTAAGGGCAAATAAAATTTCAGATAACGTATGCCGATATGTGATGTCCTGTCGCTTGTGAACGACGGTATATGGGTGAAGCGAAGCGGAACCGCATATATGCTGTCATGTGATGTAAATTTTTTGATTATTTGTTTTGTGTGGCGCCAATTTTCCACACGCCTTTTTCTAAAAAAGCTTCTATTGTTTGGCGAGTAGCTTTGTTGATCAAATTAGAATGTGATATTTTATTCACCTTCGCATATTCCGCGAGTGTCATTATTTGCGCGCCTTTCAAATACGCAAGTCGTTTATAATAACTATTAGTAAGCGCCTTACCGACTATCTCTTCCATTATAACAGTCGTGCCGTTGGCATCAAATTCTCTAAATGCTTCGTAGTATTTGTTTCTGTCAATAAATTTGATGTTTATTGGCACAAATCCTTCTCGAATTAATAAATAATTATTTATAACACGTCCAATACGGCCATTACCGTCGCAAAACGGGTGAGTGTATTCAAAAGCCAAATGTAACTTCGCAATTCTTTTAATTATATTCTCATGACTCGTGGCATTATATTCGGATAGCATTTTTTCCATGCGGCCAACCACTTCGTTGGGGTTGGGAGCAATATGGCTGCCAACACGCACGAATTCATTGTCTTTTCTAAATCTGCCGGCAATATCATCACGAATATTCGCAATCAACATTTTATGAAGCGACAAAATCACTTCAGGAGTAAGTTCCTGCTCTTTGGCCCTTTGATCAATATACGACACCACCCGCGCTAAATTTTTTGCCTCAAACATTTCTCGTTCAGTGATGTATCGGTCCAGATCTATTTGTAAAAGTATTTTTTCGGTTTCTTCCAATGTTAGTGTGCTGTTTTCGATAGCGTTAGAGTTGTATACTTGTTCAGCTACTTCGGATTCACTAAGTAATTTTAAAAGCTCTTGTTTTCCAATAGCCGCAGTATAGAACCTCTCTCTTAATTGTGATATTATATTGAAAATATGTAATGTTTTTGGCATATATTATTAACAGTGAATAATACCTATATTATACACTATTTTTACTATTTTGTCAAGATAACCGTGAAAATCTATGTAAAAAGTGGCTAATTTCACGATTATTAGAGTTAAATTGCATGATATATATAAAAAAATTTATGGAATAATGTCTTTAATATGGTTTGGTGGTTCGTTTGTGGAAAATCATATTATGGAACCTTATCATCTAAAAGCAGTATTTCAGCTAATGGCCGGCGGCTGTGCGATAGTTTTTGTTCTGACTTTTGTCAGAGGAAAAATTTGCTTTCCTTGTTAATATAATTGTGCAAATTTTTTGAACCTCATATTCGGTTTTCTGCGATGTTCCATTTTTTTGAGCCCAAAAGAAATAATTTTTTGTTTTTTGGCTCCTCTTGACATAAGCCCTATTTTCTGCCATACTGTACTGTTGCTATAAATGGGCACAAATACCGTTCAAAAGGAGGAGCTTATGGACATCGAAAGAGCCAAGGATCTTATTGAGGAAAATGATTTCGATTTTTCCGAAAAGAATGTTGTAATGCACGGACTACAAATCCTCGCAAAATACGAGGAAAATATTATGCCACAATTTGGTCACGATATCATTTGGGCAAGCAATTTTGACAAAACAGTCATACAGATGCCCGAAGAAGAAGTGGTTCGGATGGCAAAACTTGGTTGGGTCTACGATGAGGAAAATGATTGCTGGGCACACTACTAACAATCACTTTCAGCAAACACACAGCCTATTCTTCGGAGTAGGCTTTTTTTAATGTCCAAAAAACAAAAAATTATTTCTCCTGTGAAGCGCCTTTGGCTACCAAAACATCCTTCTCCACCAAAAACACCCCATCAATCTTCGCTATTTTTACCATCTCCTCCGTAAATCCACTCTTACTGAATAAAATATAGTATTCTTTTCTGTCGTCTTTATTCCAGTCCACTTCGGCTGCCTTCTTTTTTAGCTCTTCGTAAATATTTGTTCCCACCGGTTTTTCCGACCATTTGCACTCGCCAAAAATTATTTTCTTTTCTGACGTACTAAAGCCCACCACATCAATTTCCAAATCGCTATCCCAATAGCGACCCACTCGTTCAAATGCAAAAATTTTATTTTGCCAAGTAACTAGTAACTCAATCGCGACCCGTTCGTAAACTTGCGCGGTGATACTCTTAAAACCGGAATTTATATTGTCGTCATATTTTAATCCGCTAAACATTTTCTCCAGCACATAATCGTAGTTGTCCATTTCCAAATAACTTTTGTAGGGAAAAATGTATTGAAACCAGAAAACAAAAAAGTTGTCAGAAATTTTATATAAACCCCGGCGCGATTTGTCGGGTTTATCTTCGGTTACCGGTACCTCGCGTTCCACCAGACGCAAATTTATCATTACGGAAATATATTTATTCGTGGTGGCTTTATCCAGCCCAACCTCGTTAACGATTTCACTTAGCTTTCTTTTCCCCAACGCAATCGCGCGCAAAATCGCTAAATAGTTTTTGGTTTCGCGCAGTTCTTCTTTTAGGGTGAATTCCACTTCATTATATAAAAAAGCGGTTTTGTTGAAAATCTTTTTCTTGATTTCTTCGGGCATTTCGCCGCCGCCTTCAAACTGCTTAAGATACGCGGGCATTCCACCGGTAATGGTATAAATATTTAAAAAATCAGAAAAACTCTTTTCCGGGAAAAATTTTCGTGATTGAGAAAAATTTAGTGGATCAACTAAAATTTGACCGGTGCGGCGACCAAACAGGGGCGCGCTTTGATTCAATGTTTCCGATTCCATCATGGCAATGCTTGATCCGGACAAGATTAAAAATATTTTAGTATTTTTTAAATATTCATCCCAGCCCTTTTGAAAAAGAGAGCTGGTTGATTTGTCGTTTTCAGTGAGATATGGATATTCGTCTATCGCCAAAACCAAAGATGTGTCGGTTGTTTTGGTTTTTAAATATGAGAATGCCTCTATCCAGTCGCCAAAGCCGTTCTTGATTAATATCTCATCTTTAAAATAACTACCAACGATTTGGCCCAACTCTCGTAATTGATCCGCGGTCGTGCGTTTGTCAGCCAAAAAGTATATTGCCTGCTTGTCTTTGATGAATTGTTTGATAAGTTCGGTTTTACCAACGCGTCGTTTGCCGTAAATAATAAAAAACTGGGCAAGATTGGATCGCCATTTTTCGTTAAGTGTCTTTAATTCTTGTTGGCGGTTGATAAAAGGCATATATGTAGTACTTAACTTAATTAGTATACTTGTAAGTAGTATACCGTATGAGTATACTATTTGTCAATAGTGCCTTTTTGATTATATATTAGCCCAAAAAATGATCATATTTTGAAATAAATTGGATGATATTTTTTAAAATAAATCGTCCCCCGACTTAGTCGGGGGATACCTAATTCCCCTCAATCACGTCAATCACATTCGTATCCGCCCCCTTCATTATTGTTATCAAAAAGAAAAAAATAAAAGAAAAAAATAATTTATTTCCGATAACGTTTCCGAATATCTGAAGTTGCGCCTGTGTTCATTGGCTAAAACTTTAAACATTCACCTATTTTGATTATATCACCAAACTTTGCTTTATCATAGCGCAATTTGGGTGGAACAGAAAAGAAAATCACAAATATTTTCCTTATTATAAGCCCTTTTTTGAAATTTTTTTGACTCCCGTGCTTGACTTTTTATCTGAAATATGCTATGTTTTATTATCCAGCCAATTGTTGAGCTGAGAAACACAACCACAAAGGAGGAGTATCATGCTTGAACAACTGATCGAAATGATGCGGGAAATGGAACAAAATGATGAGCTCTTTGAGATTGGGGCGCGCCTTATGAAAAAGTCATACGACGCCCTGATGAAGGCAGGCTTTAACGAGGAGCAGGCCACAAAAATTGTAGCTGGACAAGGAGCAGGCGTGAAAGCGTCGTAATTCCATTCCAGATTCACAATGTAGTATTTACGCCCTAGCAATTTTTACGCTGGGGCTTTTTTTAAAAAAATTTCAAAAAAGGGCAATTTAAATTTTCAAATATTTGTGATTTTCTTTTCTGTGTAACCAGATATTCGGTGTTGTGCGATGTGCTGACACCTTTTTTCCTTCAGCATTTCACATAATGGCCGGCGGCTATGCGATAGTTTTTGTTCTGACTTTTGTCAGGGGAAAAATTTCGGTATATCTGATGTCTAGGCTCGCTACAAAATTAGTTGAATATAGAAAGAGCATAGATATGGGTCGAAGAAATATGACAAACAATAAACCTTAAATGCGTCATATTTCTGAGCCAGATATACCGTGTTCTGCGACCCGAAGGGCTTGAGTCGAGTTTTTTAAAGCCCCCACACAGAAGATTGATATTTCTCTTGCTGTGACAAAACATCAATCTGTTTTTGAATCTCTAAAATATCATCATCATTTAATGGCTCAAATTTATCATAAAAGCCTGTTTCGCGGTGAGGAAACTGGCAAGCGTCACCCCACTTTTGAATTGTAGCACTTTTCGCTCTACCATATAAATGAATATGCAAATATGGACCTTCGGGCTTAAAGACGCTCCAGTTTCCGTTGTCTTGATAGTTAATCCTACCAACATCTATACCGCGATTGTTGAGGCCGATTTTCATTGCTTCGCCGACCAACATTGTTAGACGCATCAACTCAATTGCCAGTTTGGGCGAAAGTTGCGTACGATCAACGAGCTTTTCTTTTGGGTAAATCTTTAGGTGGCCACCATCAGTGCGAGTAATGTGTGGTTGTTCGACGGCCTCAACAATGAAGTTTTGGGTTTGATAAATTTGAGCCATAAATATATATAAATGATATTTTTCTTTTTAAGGGCTTTAAAAAACTCGATTTTGCAGAACGTTCGCGTGTATGCGATGTTTCAATATCGTATACTGGCCGGCGGCTATGCGATAGTTTTTGTTCTGACTTTTGTCAGGGGAAAAATTTCGTATAGCCGACTGTTGGGCGAAGTTTCGCTTCGTCCGACAGGCGGTTCCCACCGGCCATTGAGAAAAATTTCGTGAAGCGAAATTTTGCTCAACTAGTGATTATACGCAAACAATACGTTAAATATCCCCTATTTGGTGTATTTAACGTATGTATGGTATAATGTTTTTATCCAGCACCTTCCCAGAATACTCCGTAGCTTACTACTGGGGTTAATGGGCATAAAAATCATTCTTCCTGTGGGGTTTAATACTCCGTAGGAAGGTGCTGGATTTATTAATTAAATACATTATATCATACCCCTATGAACAAGCAAGAATTATTAAATACGACCGAGCGCGAGTTAAAGATCCGCAATTATAGTAGTAAGACTATCAAAACCTACCTCCATTATATATCTGAGTATTTGGACTATAAATCCAGCACCTTCTTACAAGATATTGAACCTCATAGGAATAAAAATTATCAAATCCATTCATCCTCGCAACAAACCATGAGATATTCCGGGAAGGTGCTGGATAAAAAGGAAAATTTGGAAAAAATGGACCCGGAGAGTATAAAAAACTTCATTTTAGCTAAAAAAGAGCGTGATTATTCCCCCCAGACCATTAATTTGAGTATAAACAGCCTAAAGTTCTTCTATAACAACCTAACCGGAGAAAAAATGAGGGCCGATATCCGGATGGCGAAAAGAAACAAAAAGCTTCCGGTTGTTTTGACCCGTGAAGAAGTTGGTCGGATTCTGGAGTTAACCGTTAATAAGAAACATAAACTATTATTATCCCTTGCCTATGGCGCCGGTCTGCGGGTTAGCGAAGTGATTGACTTGCGCGTGAAAGATGTGGATTTAGGCAATTTAACCCTTCATATCAAGGATGCCAAAGGTAAAAAGGACCGGATTACCGTATTCCCCGAGAAGATAAAAATCGAGCTTGAGGAATCAATAAAAGATAAGACCGGGGATTCGGTTGTCTTTGCCAGTGAACGCGGGGGCCCGCTATCTTTGCGATCAGCCCAAAAGATCTTTGAGAATAATCTTCATAGGGCGGGAATTAAGAAAGACGCCTCTTTTCACTCGTTAAGACACAGCTTTGCTACACACCTGTTAGAGAACGGCACAGATATCAGGTATATTCAGGAATTACTGGGCCATGCCAATATTAGAACCACGCAAATATATACCAAAGTGACCAATATGGGGTTAAAAGGGATAAAGAGTCCGTTGCAGTAACGTTTCATGTGGAACATTATTTATAGCTGTTTGTATACACTAGTGTATACAAACAGAGGTAAAATCCAGTTTAGCAACCGGTTAAAAGTTGGGTTTTTATAAAATTGTTTCATATGGAACAGTTTTTATTTTTGTCGTTTTTGAACACCGGACTGTCATTGCGAGTTCCGACTTAGTCGGGGTAACAAAAAACTAGATAATTTCATTTCGTCATCCCGAGCTTGTCGAGGGATCTCCTGAAAAAATGGGATTTTTCACACAAATTGAATAAGGGTTCAAGATGACACAAAAATCATGGACCTGGTAGGTGAATTGTTTCACGTGAAACAATTTTGCTTAAAATTTTAGTATAAATTGATAATATTGATATATTTTAGCACAATTCTTGTGTCGTAAAATATTATAGCTTTGTTATAAAATTGGGGTGATTTTGTTATTTGAAAGATCCCTCCCCGCTGTACCCCGATGTAAAATCGGGGTAAGTGTTCCCTTACAGCGGGGGGATGACAAAAGAAGACCCCCTCTCCCTCCCCATGGTAGGGGGAGAAAATTGCGTGTTCGCAATGACAGGGAACAACATGGGATTGTAAGGGAATAGCCATCTCCAGACTCATTCAGGGTTAATCCAACCAACTTTTCAATTACAAGTTATCCCGATTGTGAACAATCGAGGATCCTCGACTTTAGTCGGGACGATTTACGGATTATAAGGGCACCTTATCCCGATTTCATATCGGGACGGATTACTTCAATAGGGTTGACAAATTCCGAGATTTGTATACACTATACTATACAAACAAGCAAAAAGGGGAGAACGCAATGTTTTGGAAAAAATTTGATTTGAAGAAAGTTAAGGGCGAGGGTGTCATTATCAAAGGGGACCCTTACACACACAAATCCAGATGGTGGAATTACATCTTGCTGGCAACGGTTTTTTGGAGAAAAATCTGGGTGCTGGAAATTCGTACCAATAGGCCGAGTTTTCGCCTGGTTTGCGTTCAAGAGGGCGAGGGGATTTGCCGGATTTATCGTAAATCTATTTACGAGAAAATCATCCGAGTCGGGGTCAGGCGCGAAGACTGTTGCTTTTTCGCGATAGACGATGATGGCGGAGAAATCCCCGTAGTTGTTTTGGAGCGGAACCTTGACCGCAATACCGAGGCTTACAGCGATTTGCTGATTGTTTGAAAGAGAGGGGAATACCAACGGCGTTGTCTTGGACAACGCCGTTTTTTATTGTCGGCCGGTTAAATCCGGTTGCTTCTTCCAAAAAACCGGAAAATATGGTATGCTGATACAAGCACCATAGGGTGCTTTCTTAAATATAATCAAATGAAAAGAATCGGATTAAAGGCTTTGTTATATTTTTTACGCGGTTTGATTTATGTAAAACGCGCTCTTGTGGTTGTTTTGTTTAAGTCAATCAAGTTATTGAGCAAGGTTTACACGCTTTATAGCCGGACAATAGGCTTTTTGTTGTATAAAGGGTTTTTTGTTATAAAAAAGAGGTTGTTTAAACACCTTAATATATCAAAAGAAGTCAGGTTTATTGATTTTTTTGGACAGCGTTGGGCTTTGCAGATTGTAATTTTTGTTATCGCGGTGGTGGTTATGGTTCCGCACAGTAATTTATACACCAAAACCACGGAGAAAATTCACGGTCAAGAGACTTTATTATATACATTGGTCGGTCCGGGCGATCAGGATTTTAGCGTTGAAGAAGTTGAGATTGATTTACAACAGTTGCCACAAAGAGAAACCAGAAGCTGGAGAGAAGGGTCGGTTGTTTTGGAAACCCCGGGGATAAGCGCCAGCCAGCCAATTGCTGAGGCTCAAGATATTGTTGGCATTAGCGCCGGGGGCACCGCGCTTAATAAGCCAAGCATTTTGCCGGGGTCGGAATTGCCAAGCGCCGGGTCAACCACGCAAAAACGAAACGAAATTATTTATCATACAGTTCAATCCGGAGAAGTGGTGGGACAAATTGCTCAACAGTATGGACTTAATGTCCTTACAGTATTGTGGGCGAATAATTTGACTTCCCGTTCCTATATTCGTCCCGGCGACAAGCTGGCGATTTTGCCGGTTGATGGAGTTTTACACAAAGTTAAATCAGGGGACAATGTTTCTAAAATTGCCGGTCTTTATAGCGCGAAAACGGAAGATGTGGTTAAGTTTAATAAATTACAAGAGGGCGGAGCGGATATTGTCGTGGGAGAAATGCTGGTAATTCCAAATGGGGAAAAACCGGCTCCGGTTTACTCTTCATATAGTTCGTCTTACAGTTCGGTCGCGGCGCCTCCGCCGTCAATTACGGCTCCGGCCGGTTCCCGTTATATTTGGCCGACAACAGTCAGAAGAATTTCCCAGTATTATGGTTGGCGTCATACCGGACTTGATATTGCCGGTCCGGTCGGCACTCCGCTTTACGCTTCTCGCGCGGGGACAGTTACCCGTTCGCAATGTGGTTGGAACGGTGGCTATGGTTGTTATGTTATAATTGACCACGGTGGTG
>Ga0156415_134_pt1 | contig 12797 bp, 17 predicted proteins | sample RifOxyA2_FD_108058 | JGI IMG/M metagenome (GOLD analysis project Ga0156415, IMG submission 108058) | Candidatus Magasanikbacteria bacterium RIFOXYA2_FULL_40_20 | reverse complement strand
TGTTGATACCAAAATACGGCGTGGTGGGCGCTTCTTATACCGCTTTGGTGGGAAATGTATTTTTAACTATACTGGGATATATATTTGTGCCCAAAATCGCGGAAGTTTCCCATTCATATTTGGCAAAATCAGTATTTCAAATAGGTATATCAGGATTGGTGATGGCGATTGTGGTCTGGGGAGCGAATATTTATTATCATTTTATTTTTGCTATAATAGTGGGAGCTTTGGTTTACACGATGATGCTGTTCGTAACCGGCGCGGTGACAAGAAAACAGGTTGGGGAAGCTGTTAGTATGGTAAGAGGATGAAATAAAGTCCGTCATCCCGAGCTTGTCGAGGGATCTCTAGTCTAAGAAATATGTACGGTAAATATTATTATATATACATAATGAGTAATAAAAATCATACAGTTTATTATATCGGTATGACGAATATGCTTGACAGACGGAGTTTGGAACATAAATGGAAAATGAACAAAAATAGCTTTACCGCAAAATATAATATAAACAAACTGCTTTATTTTGAAGAATATGATAACCCTGCGGACGCAATAACAAGGGAGAAACAAATTAAAGGGTGGAGAAGAGAAAAGAAGATTAATTTAATAAAAAAAATAAATTTTGAGATGAAAGATTTATTTGAGTGTTAGGAGATCCCTCGACAAGCTCGGGATGACGAAAATACTTGATACTAAATACATGATACTAAATACTTAATTATAATATATGAAAAAGGTTTTAATAATTACTCTAGAGTTTCCTCCCTATGTCGGAGGCGTGGCCACCTATGTTCATGATTTGGCGATGGCGTTGGATCCGGAAAAAACCGTGGTGCTGGCTCCGGCCGGCAATGACAGTTTTACCACCAAACAGCAAAAAATTGATTGGGATAAAGACAAGAAATATAAAATAATCAGAAGAAAACTTTTGTTCCCGAAGTTTATCTGGCCCCGCTGGCTTCGTTTGATTTGGCATGTGTGGCGGGTCGTGAGAAAAGAAAAAATTGAAATAATTTTTGTTCAGCAGGTTTTGCCGGTCGGCTATTCCGCGATAGTGATGAAAAAACTTTTTAAAGTTCCGTTTTTGTTGTTTTCCCATGGCACTGATTTGGTGGCCGGCACCGCCACGATTTGGAAAAGAAAAATGGTTACGATGGTTTCCAAACACACCGACCAGATTATTTTCAACAGCAATTCTTTAATGAGCCGGTATTTGCGGGTCTTGCCTCAGTTTGAAAATAAATCATTTGTCTTGTATCCGTGTCCGGAGCCGAGATTTCTTGAACCTCCGCCAAGAGCGGATATAGATAATCTGCGCAGGCGTTACGCGCTGGAAGGAAAGCAGACATTATTGTCCGTTTCCAGATTGGACGAGGGCAAGGGTTTTCCGTCAATGATAAGATGTATGCCGAAAATTTTAGAGCAAGTGCCTAATTTGGTTTGGTTTATTATCGGCGGGGGTTTTAAAACCGATTTGATAATTGACAGTATCAGAAAATATAATCTGCAGAATGTCGTCCGTTTTGTCGGGGAGATTCCTCATGAGGATTTGCATCCGTATTTTTATACATCGGATGTTTTTGTCCTCCTGACTCATCCTGATGAAGGGAAAGAAGAAGGTTTGGGATTGGTTTTTCTGGAAGCGTCGGCCGCTGGTTTGCCGATTGTCGCCGGCCGAAGCGGAGGAGTGCCGGAAGCGGTGCTTGATGGCCGAACAGGATTGATTGTTGACGCCCATAATGAAAAACAAGTGGTGGATTCAGTTTTGAAGCTGTTGCGGGAAAAAGCTTACGCGTCGCAATTGGGAAAAGCCGCCAAAGAGAGAATGCTTAAGGATTTTCAATGGCATGAACAGATAAAGTTGCTTGAGCCGTGGATTGGATAATAATTATTACTGTCATTGCGAGTTCCAACTAAGTCGGGACGAAATATATGATTAAATTCACCTAATATCTAATTCCTAATTCACCTAACAAAATTTCAAATTTTAAAATATTCAATAACAAAATTTTTAGTAATTTAATAATTAGGTATTAGTTGTTTTATTAGAAATTAGGTTAATTAGAAATTAGGTGAATTTTTAGCCTTTTTAGTGTCTAAAATTTTAAAAATATTTAATTGTTTGTTGTTAGTTATTTTCTATGCATCTAATCTCCATCATCATTCCCGTCTATAACCATCTGGCCGATTTGAAAAAGGCGTTATATTCAATCAAAAAACAATCTTACAAAAACATTGAGGTTGTTATTGTTGACGACGGGAGCGAAGTTGAAGTCGCCGGCGAAATCAATCCGCGGGATTTTGGTTTTAATATTTTAATCCACCGGCAGGAGAATAAAGGCGCGCCGGCCGCGAGAAATAAAGGATTTGAATTGTCAAAAGGGGAATTGGTGATTTTTTGGGACGCGGATGTCATCGCGGCGCCGGAAATGCTCAGCAAAATGCAAAATGTTCTGATAGTTCATCCGGAAGCGAGTTACGCGTATTGCGATTTTTATTACGGCAAAAAACAAATGAAAGCGCAGAAATTTGACGCGGAAAAATTGCGGGAAAATAATTATATAATGACCACCGGTCTGATAAGGCGGGAAGATTTTCCGGGTTTTGATGAATCTCTAAAACGCTGGCAAGATTGGGATTTGTGGTTGACTATGCTGGAAAAAAATAAAATCGGCATATACATACCGGAATTTTTGTTTTTTGCTATTCCGCACAAGGGCGGAATTAGCGGTTGGTTGCCGTCATTCGCTTACAAAAAACCCTGGCGTTGGTTGCCGGGTATAAGCGGAAAAGTCAAAGAATACGACGCGACTAAACGAATTGTGATGGAAAAACACCATATCACCTGACCACTTTATCACCTAACCACCTAACCACTTTTTAAATTCTATCTTTTGCTTATCAACTACTCAATACTTAATCTGCTTATTCTGCCTACTCTGTCCCGACTTTATCGAGGATCCTCGATGGCTTTGCCATCGGGACTTAGTCTGCTATTTATTCGTTTTTCTAAAAGTCTGGTAGAGAATGGTTATAATATTTTCCAAAATCGTGTGGGTTTTTGCGGATAAGATGATTATTGTCGCGAGGAATATCACTCCGACAGTATGAAATAAAACAGGGGAGGTGATATTCATAAACATCATCGCGATAACTCCGGCCAACAGGCCGACATAAAAATCATGATAATCGGGCGAGAGCCGGATTTTTTTAATCAGCGAAATAATAATGTAGAAAATAAGAGCCATAAAAGCGATTAAACCGAAAATGCCGATTTCCGCCGCCAGTTCCAAATATCCCCAGTCAAAATGCCTAGTGGTTATGACTTGATAATAAACCGGATCAGTAAAAGTGATAGTCGCGCCCAATCCCGCGCCGAACAGCGGATTTTCTTTTATAATCTCCATAATCGGTTCAAGCAATATCATTCTTGTGTAAGAACTGACTTCTATTTGCGGTTGATAAATACTGCCGGCGCGCAGACCCAATAAACCAAGGCCGTTTGATGTTCCTCCGCTGGCAAAAAAACTTATAGAAACAAAGAGCAATAAGAAAATCGCTAAAACGGACGCGCTGACTGAAAACCATTTCTTGAAGTTGTGTTTGTATTTTAAAATCGCGAGGCCGATTAAAAATGCCAGGATATATATACGGGAAAAATTTAAAATCAAAATTAAAATTGCCAGCGACAGCATCAGCCACCATAATTTGTGGTGTTTTTCATCGCGCATCAGCAGAGAAGCGGTCAGCAGAGAAAGAGGAACGAAAAGAAGATGTTCGGGCAAAACAATCCGCCAGAACCCAAACCCCAGATTGGTGATTTTTCCCATCGCCGTGTCGCGGAACCATTTATAATAAGGGGACTGCAAATACTCGGCGCCGGTGGAAAAAACAATGAAAGTGAATAAAGCGAAAATCGCGGAGCTGATGAGAAAAGCGATTAGCGCTCGGACAAGGAATTCCTGGTTTTTGCGGTTTTTGAAAATATGATAACCGGGGAAAATTAAAATAAAGAAAGAGAAGGGGATTAAATCCTGAATAACCGCCCTGGCGCCATGGCCGTTGATTAAGCCGTTGGAAAACGAAGAAATTAAAAATAGCGATAAGACCGATAAAATTATAACCAGTTTTTTGGGGAAGCCGGTCATTTCAAATTGGCTGTTGAAAGCGGTTTGAACAAACCATAAAGAAACAAAAGTCAGAAACAGCATTGTGCGCAGAGAAAGACCGAAGAACTCAAAAAGATGACCGGCTCCGCCGAGCAAAAGTTCGCCGATAAGAACCGCCCACGCCCACTCTTGGTGTTTGTAGTATAGAGTCGCGAAAATCAGAATAATTATAAAAACCGTCAGGGATTGCAAAATAATATGCCCGGCCAGATAAAAAGAGAGAACACGGATCAAAAAATATGAGGCTATCAGCAAAAAAGTTTGCGGATTCCAGAAGATGGATTTTTTTGTTAGAAATTGGTCGTACATAAGTGATAGTAATCCGTAAACCGTCCCGATGTGAAATCGGGATAAGTGTTCCCTTATAATCCGTAAACCGTAATTTTGTCCCGACCTCGTCGGGACTGTACGAGTTACGAGTTACCAGTTACGAGTTACTTTTGTCTTTGTTATTTTAGCATAGTATCATCAATATTTTGATGACCATTGATGAACATTTTTGCCGTTGTTGCCTTTTTCCCCTCCAATTGCAATTCCAAAACTTCAATGGATTTTTTATCACAGCCAATAAAAATTTTGTCGTTTTCAACGGCGACTTGGCCTGATCCAAGTTTTCTGTTTGCCGGTTGGATTCTTAGTAATTTTAATCGCTTGTTTTCCCATTGTGTCCAAACTCCGGGCCACGGAGTTAAACCGCGGTAAAGATTATAGATTTCTTGCGCTGGTTTATTCCAATCAATTTTTCCATCCTCGCGGGTCAGTTGCTTGCAAGCAGTCGCTTTGGCGTTCTTCTGCGGTTTTGGTTTTAATTTGCCTTGGATATACTTTGGGAGGGCCTCTGTAAGGGCTTGCAGGCCGATTTTAGCGAGTTTTTCGTCTAGTATGGTATAAGTGTCGTCCGGTGATATTTTAAGGGTTTTTTGGAGCAAAATCGGACCGGTATCCAGGCCTTTGTCCATTTTCATTATGGTTACGCCGGTCTTTTTTTCTCCGTTTATAAGAGCGGATTGAATCGGCGAAGCGCCGCGGTATTTTGGTAGTAGGGAGGTGTGGATGTTCAGCGTGCCAAGTTTTGGCGCGTTGATTATGTTTTCGGGAATTAATAATCCATATTGCGCCACAATTGCTAGGTGTAATCCGTAACTCGTAACTCGTAACTCGTAATTTTTGAGGTTTTGTGGTTGGTCGATTGGGAGGTTGTGTTTTTGGGCGAGGATTTTTACCGGCGAAGGCTGAAGTTTTTGTTCGCGTCCGACCGGCCGATCCGGCTGGGTGATTACTAAATCAACCGAAACAAAAGGGCTTTTCAGCAGTCCTTCCAAGATTGTGGCGGCGAAATTGTGAGTGCCGAAGAAAATAATTGAGATTTTTTGCATAAAAATACATTGCTACATTGATACATTGCTACATTGTCAATATCTTACTGCATTAATTTGACAATTTAACAATATAACAGTGTAACATTCAAGAATAAACCTTGTTTATTGATGGACCGATTTTGTGTAGGCATGTGTAGTTGTATCCTAGGCCATATTTTGGTAGTATTCCTATACTAAACTGGTATTATTTTATCATAAAGTTTGGGAGGTGACCAGTTGTCTAAAAATAAGTTCTATTTTTTGTAAGATAAAATTATGGATGATGAAATTATAAAAAAAGATGCTTTGGCATTTGCCAAAAAAGAAAGAAAACGAATTGCGCAGGAATTTACCAACCCCAAAAAATATATTCCGGATGAGTTGCCTGTGTCTGTGTTTATGGCCGGTTCTCCTGGCGCAGGGAAGACTGAATTTTCTAAGAATATTATCTCTATTCTTGAAAAAAATAAAGAGCATAGGGTCATCCGTATTGATGGTGATGATATTCGCGGTAAATTTCCCAATTATACAGGAAATAATTCATATTTATTTCAGGGCGCTGTCTCTCTAGTAGTTGAAAAGATACATGATTTGGTTTTATCGCAGAAATAAAGTTTTGTATTGGATGGGACATTGTCTAAATACGAAAAAGCCGTAGATAATATTAAGCGTTCGTTAAATAAAGGGCGCAATGTTTTCATATTTTTTCTTTATCAGCATCCTGCCACGGCGTGGAAATTTACTAGAGAAAGAGAAATGGCCGAAGGGAGAAATATACCGAAGGAATCATTTATCGACCAATTTTTTGGGGCAAAAGACACAGTCAGTCGTCTCAGGAAAGAATTTGGCAGTGAATTATCGATTTTTTTTGTGAAAAAGGATTTTGAAAAAAATACAGTTGAAAATGTTGTAGAAATAGTATCCGATGGTGTCCTGATTGACGGATATATAAAAGAGAGCTATAATAGGAGTGAACTGGAAAAAATACTATGAAATTACCAAAATTTTTGACTATAAAGAAAGAGAGAAAGAAGACTGGCAGTTTTGCTGAGTTTTTTCTGCACGCTCCTGAAAAGGAAAAAAGAAGAGTTTTTGAAGATGCGGCACGACTGGCAAATAAGGACCAGCGCGCATTAGTTGAGAATATTAATAAACTTCAACATAAGACTTCCTAAAAATAGGAAGTTTTTAAATAAATTTATAGGGTTGTATTTTTAAACTTTTATGATAAAGGTAAAAGAAATTCAAGCATCTTCAATAATCACCAAATCAAATTTGCCTGACGCGGATTATGTAATTAACCCTTATGTTGGCTGCGCGCATTCCTGTATTTACTGCTACGCCAGATTTATGAAGAGGTTTACAGGACATACGGAAGAATGGGGCAAGTTTGTTGATGTAAAAATAAACGCGCCCGATTTAATTCCTGTTAAAACTGAAAAATATAAAGGGAAATCAATTTTTTTGTCCTCTGTGACGGATCCTTATTTACCGCTTGAAAGAAAATATCAGCTTACTCGCAAAATTTTGGAGAGATTAATTCCTCTAGAGCCGGATTTAGGAGTCCTAACAAAATCCGATTTGGTCGCGCGGGATATTGATTTATTGAAGCAATTCAAAAATTGCGAAGTCGGTTTTACGATTACAACTTTGGATGATAATTTGCGTAAAGAAATTGAGCCGTTTACTTCACCTGTTGAAAATAGAATAAAGGCACTTGAAAAAGTAAAAGAAGCGGGAATTAAAACTTATGTTTTTATTGGTCCGATATTGCCATTTTTGACAGATTGGAAAAAGATAATTCTTAAAACAAAACACTGTTCGGATTTTTATATGTTTGAAGATCTTAATATCAAAGGATCAATTTGGAGTTCTGTCAAAAAATGGCTTAAAGAAAAACATCCTGAATTGGCGGAAAAATATGAGCGTGTTTACTTTTCAAAAAGTGATTATTGGAGTAAAGTTAAAGAAGAAATAAAGCAATTCTGCGAAGAGCAAAAAGTAGATTATAAAATTTATTTTCATTATGATTGATTTAAAAAAGCTGCAAAAAAGAGTTTTTGATAATAAGGTTAAAAAGGGTTTTAATACTGTTGATATTTATAAAGAGTTTTGTTTAATTCATGAGGAAGTTGCTGAAGCGTGCCGCGCTTACAAAAATAAACTTCCTGATGTCGGCGAGGAATTGGCCGATGTTGTTATTTATCTTTTGGGACTTTCCGAAATATTAGGCATTGATTTGGAGGATGAAATCGTGAGAAAAATTGATAAAAATGAAAAACGCGAGTATAAAAAAGTAAATGGCGTATTTAAGAGGATAAAAGATTAGTAGAATTCTATAAATATATTATGATGAAAAAGAGACACCAAAATATTCCCGCTTCTTATTTAACTTTATTTAAGGACAATAAGATTTTACTTTTGAAGCGTTTCAATACTGGATATGAAGACGGAAATTATTCAATGATTGCCGGTCATGTTGATCCTAATGAAACATTTACGCAATGTATTATCAGAGAAGCTGAGGAAGAAGCAGGAATATTACTAAAACCAAAAGATTTGAAAGTTGTTCATGTAATGCATAGAAATTCTGGAACTGCTGAAAGCAACGAAAGAGTCGATGTCTTTTTCATCACTGAGAAATGGGATGGTAAAATTACAAACAAAGAACCTCATAAATGCGATGATTTATCTTGGTTTGATATGGACAAAATACCGGAGAATATTATTCCTTATATCAGGCAGGCAATCGAAAAAATAAAAAATAAAGTTTATTATAGTGAATATGGATGGTGATAAACAAATTTTGCCGATAAGAATCCGTTCGGTTTTAATTGATGATTTTGCGGAATTATATGAAATTGGAAAAACCACTCCGGAATTCAGAGTCAGCGCGACGGAGGATTTTATGGACGTGGATGAATTCAAGTGGTCCATTACAAATCCGGACGGGATTTTTTTGGTGGCGGAAGAAAGAAATAAAAAAATAGGGTTTATCTACGCGAACGCGAAAGATATGGAAAGACCGTTTGAACATAAATACGCCTGTCTTGTTTATCTTGTTGTAATGTCGGAATTCCGCGGGCAGGGAATCGCGCGAAAACTTTATACCGAATGCGAAACAAAATTAAAAGAAATCGGCGTTACAAATATATACGGTTGGGCGAATGCCGAAACAGAGGGGGGTATCCTCAATTTTATGAAGAAAAATGGATTTTTGGAAGGCCATAAATATGTTTGGATGGATAAAAAGATATTATAATTTGATATGCTCAATCGGTTTTGGGATAAAAATAATAAATACACTGAAGGATTTTTGAAAGAATATAAGCATTGGGTTCTTGAAGTCAGTTATAGACAGCATACTCTTGGTTGTTATATTATTTTTGCCAAAAGGCCTGTGGAAAAAATTTCCGAACTGGAAAATCAAGAAATTAATGAGCTTAAAGACGTTATGGGTGAAATAGAAACGACCCTGTTAAAAATTGATATGTTTAAACCAGATAGGTTCAATTATTGGCAAATGGGAAATGCTTTACACAGTCTTCATTTTCATGGCATACCGCGTTATGAATCTTCAAGAAATTTTAATGGAAAAGAATGGGCGGACAAAACCTGGGGCAGTGTGCCCATTTGGTCTAAAAATGATGAAAAGCATGATGTTGTGGCAAAAATCAGAGAGGCTATTAAACCATATTTGCCGAAATAAAAAAAATACATAGAAGAGCAAAAATAAAATTAATTTTTTAATTTGTAAAAATATGGACATGGAAAAATTGGGTTTCAAAAAGGCGGAATTATCCGAAAAACAATCAATTTTGATTGAAAAATTAAGGGAATTTGAGAAACATCCTTTAGTTAAAAAAATTATTGAAGGTGTTGAGTACGGATTCGTGAAGGACGCGAAATTGCTCTGTTTTACCGAATCTGATAAATTTAGAAGTATGCCGGAGGTAATTGAAATTTTAAAAACTTATTTATTTGATGAAGGTGAAGACCGTCCGTGGGATAGATTCAAAAGGAAATAAAAAAAAGCCCCAGGCGTCGCGCGGACACGAGGGGCGTGGAACGGCTGAATGCCGGTTACTACTGCTCCGCCCTGCAGCGGCTTTCGTGGAAGATCACGGTGCCTTCCATCGCTCCGAGAGAGGATTCTTCCACGAATCTGTAGGTCTCCGGTTTTTCGTCGTCCGCCATGGGACGCATGGCGTACCAGAGGTTGTCTTCCTTCCAGGTGACATCGAACAGCTTCTGATCACAGGGCAGGTCGATGGCCATCTTGCCACCGAAGTTCTTGGCGCGGCAGTTCGCCGTGCAAGAACACAACATCAGACAAAAGATCCCGAGAACCAGATTGCCAATTTTCATCTCTTCCTCCATTGTTCATGCCACCGTTATGATGACACGGTCAAATGACGGAAGAAAATATAGCATATATAATCCAAATTGTCAAGCGTAAGTGATTTTTTAAACCCGCCCCGCTGTCCAGCGGGGCGGGTTTTTAAATTAATATTGCTTAATCTGCCTAATTTGCCTATTCTGTCCCGATTTTGTCCTCGGACAAAATCGAGGATCCTCGATTTGCTTCAAGCAAATCGGGACTTACTCTGCTGTGTTATATTTTCAAACTATGCTCGTCTTCCAAATCCGCCTCACAGAGATGGCTCATTCCGGTATTCACTTCTTCTTTACAAATATCCGTGGCTTTATCAATGAAAAGCACGCCGTCAAGATGATCAACCTCATGCTGAATGACGCGCGCTAAAAAGTTTTTGGCTTCAAATGCCAGTTTTTTTCCGTTTCTGTCCAGCGCGTCCACGGAAATGCGGGTATAGCGGACGACTTTTCCAAAAGTGTTCGGCACGGACAAACAGCCCTCCATATCGGCTTTTTTTTTCCGGCTGGTTTTTTCCCAAACCGGATTGACCAAAACCAAATCTTCTTTCAGTTTTTTATCCGACTCCTTGCCGATGATGCAGACGCGGATATTGTGTCCGACTTGCGGAGCGGCCAAGCCAATACCGTCGCTTTCATACATTTTCGGAATCATTTCGTCAATCAGTTTTTGCGTTTCCGCGGACAACAAAAAATCAAGGTCAATTTCTTTTGATTTTTCTCTTAGACTGGCGGTTGGCAGGGTGGTTATTTTTAACATATTGTTAGCTTTTTAGCTTGCCGTGCCCTGTACCGAGCTTTGCTCTGGTACTGGGGTAGCTTATTAGCTTTTTAGGTGTTGGTTCTTGATTCTAATTCATTAAACACTTTAAGAAAATACTGAACATATAACTTGTTCAACTCCTTACAATCTTCAAAAGCGATTTTAGCATGTTGCGGGCTTTGTTTGCAACACTTAAAAACCGAGCTTTTTTTTGTGTTCGCGTCCGGAATGCCTTTGATTATATCAAGCGCGAGATCCTGCCATTTGTACGCCGGCGGTTTTTTGAGCTCGGGGATTTTGATTATGTTTTTGATGCTGTCCATATTTTGTAGCGATTAGCGTTTAGCGATTAGAATAGTTAGTTACTTACTTAACAAGCAATTACCCTAATCCCTATATAATCTAATAGCTAATAGCTTATCACCCAAGATTAAACCCTCCTGTCAGATAGCCGATATCAAACGGATGCTCGTAGGTTTCTTCAAATTTGTAATTCATTTTCTTTAGTATTCCCATTAGTATCAGAATTGACCGATACCCGCATTCCTCCGTGTTTTTCAGCAAATCGCTTGAATCCAAATCAATCATACTGGCGGTCGCTCTTTGTTTTATCAAATATATCAGTTTTTCGTCAAAAGTTTCTCCCGCTTCTTTGTGCTGGGAAATATTGTGGGACAAATCTCCGGACGCGATTATCGCGATGCGGTTCTCATCTTCCATTATCACTTCTTTGAGAACTTCTCCGAACCGGATATGTTCTACCGCTTTTTGTTTGCTGTAGCCAATCGGCAGGATTTTTATATCTTTTAAGTGGTTGGCAAGATAAAAAAGCGGAACTGAAGCGCCGTGGTCCAATTTATCTCGACTGACCAGTTGAAAATCCAAATCATTCAATTTACACTTGTGGCTGAGCTTGGCCGCGAAATTGGGCGCGCCAACCCAGTCTTTTTTGGTTGATAAATCCCCGAATTCTTCAAATGTGGCGGTAAAGTTCGTGTTCGCGTTGGCGGAAAAAGCGTTTTCATAAAGACTGCTGTGCGGTGAAATTACAATAATCATTTGCGGTTTGGCCACGTAGAGGTCTCTTTCCAGCGCTTCCAGCGCTTCTTTGGTTTTATTTAATTCCGCGATTTTTTCTTTACCGATATTCGGTATCAAAAGAGGGGGGTGGGGAGTGATGGCGGCGAAGACTAAAGACATAGGATTAAATTATCCCGATTCCGTTTTGTCGGAATCGAGGATCCTCGATTTGCCTGAAGCAAATCGGGAAAGATTTAAGATTTTAGAATTGAGTGATTGTCCAATCGGTTAGGCGGGAAGGTTCGGAGAATTTGTTGTTATGATCCGGATTGCCCATGGTTATGATAATAAACTTTTTCGCGTCGCTGTTTCGCTGTATCAACATCGCGAGGCAATCGCCGGCCTCATCCAAATAACCGGTTTTGCTATTTATTATATTGTATGTCGCGTGGGTTTGCAAAGCAAGCAGATTGCTGTGGTCGTCATAATGGCGGGGTTGGCCGTCAATATCTTTTAACTCATCATATTGGTATGATTTCATACCGAGAATATTGTTGACTTCGTTATTGTTTATTGCTTTTTTATAAATTGTCAGATAATCTCCGGCAGTTGATTCTGTTTCCAAAGTTTCGCCGGTTACGGAATCAAAAATGGTATTTTTTAAGCCCCAATCTTTTGCCTGCGTGTTCATACGGGTAATAAACGCGGATTCATTTTCTTCCACCGAATCCACGAGCATTTTTATTGGCGTGTTTAAAGATGAAATCAGACCGGCGTAAAACAAGTGTCGGTTGTAGATTCTTTCTCCGGCAACAATTCTAAAAGTATGATAAACAGCTTTGTGGTCGGCCGGCTCATAAGTCTTACTGCTGTTTAAGTTTAGTCCTTCCTTCATCATTTGATAAGCGGTCATTACTTTGGTCAAAGAGGCGATCGGCCGGACATCGTCTATATTTTTTCCGGCCAGAACTTCGCCGGTTTCATAATCGGCAATCAGATAAGTATTTACGGCAGTGTCAAATTTTTCGCTGATGTATTCTGTCTCTCCGGCCGGCGTTTTATACATTTTTTCATTAGCCGGTTCTACGGCT
>Ga0156415_120_pt1 | contig 21965 bp, 22 predicted proteins | sample RifOxyA2_FD_108058 | JGI IMG/M metagenome (GOLD analysis project Ga0156415, IMG submission 108058) | Candidatus Magasanikbacteria bacterium RIFOXYA2_FULL_40_20 | reverse complement strand
GAAAATTTCGCGGAATTAATTGTTTTGATATATTCGGAAAAAATCAATTCCAATAACGCTTTAAAAATACTCTCCGAAATGATTGACAGCGGAGTTGATATGGACCCGACTCATATTATGGAAGAAAAAGGCTACGGCCAAGTCAGCGACGAGGGTGAAATCACAAAAATAATTGAGGGAGTTATTTCCAGCTATCCGGATCAAGTGGCGCAATTTAAAGCCGGAAAAGAACCGGTAATCAGATTTTTAATCGGCATGATTATGAAAGCGACCGAAGGCTCGGCCGACCCGAAACTGGCGGAGAAACTTCTGCGGGAGAAATTAAAATAGAGAGAACCTCTCCTCCCTCTATCAGGTAAGGGAACACTTATCCCGATTTTACATCGGGAGGGAGGTGGGAGGGGGTCAAAAAAATTTACTTACATTCTAAAAACCTACAAACTAACTCTTCCGCCTCTTCATAAGTTTTACACCATTTGATGTCTTTGTCTCTTCTAAACCAAGTAAGCTGGCGTTTGGCATAACGCCTAGTTTCTTTTTTAAGATTTTCAACAACTTGTTTAAGGCTGATTTTGCCGTCAAAATAATCTTTAAACTGCCTATATCCGATTCCGCTCATGCTGGGCAGTTCCCAAATATATTTTTTGTCCACCAATTTTTTCACTTCTTGTTCAAGCCCGTCTTTTATCATTTGGTCAACTCTCTCATCTATTCTTTTATACAGAACTTCCCTATCCGTCTCAATGCCTATTTTTAAGCAATTAAACAATTGCTCGCCCTTGATTTTTTGTTTTGAAAAAGGCTCGCCGCTTAAAATTGAAACTTCCAAAGCCCTGATTACCCGGCGCTTATTTTTTTTATCAATTTTTTTCGCGCTCTCCGGGTCAATCAGCGTTAATAATTCAAACAACTCATCAATCGATTTTTCCGACAGACTGTTTCTTAATTTTTTATTGGCCGGTATCTTTGGTATTTTAAAATTATCCACCAACGCGGAAATATATAAACCGGTTCCGCCGACGACAAAAGGCTGTCTCCTGTTTTTTACCGCCAATTTTACATATTTCAACGCTTTATCTCTAAACTCGGAAATTGTAAACTGTTTGCCCGGATCCAAAAAATCAATCAAATGATGCGGAATGTCCTGAACAAAAAAAGTTTTGCGCAAACCGATCCGGAGCCACTCGCCCGGTTCTTTGGCGGTTCCGATATTCATATCTTTATAGACCTGTCGGGAATCAGCCGAAATTATGTCCCCGTTAAATTTTTTTGCCAAACGCAAACTCCAGCTGGTTTTTCCGCAAGCTGTCGGCCCCAAAAGCACTATTAATTTAGGTTTTTTATTTTCTAAACGCATAATATTTCTTAATCTACTAACAATTTACCCCCCGCCAGCTAATCTCTCCCCCTACCAGGGGGAGTTGGAGGGGGTCGGACCCCACCTAACCTCCCCTAATAGGGGAGGAAATGTTTAAATGATTAAATGATATGCCCCCACATCATCCAATTATCCGTCTTAAATATCTTAACATTTTGAATCGTGCCCACCAAATTTTCTCCGCCTCCATTCGGCTCGCCCTGCTCGCTCAGGACAGGTTCAAAAGTCACTCTTTTCATTTCTTGCGAATTACCCACACACCAGCCATTCGTAAAATCATCCACCAGCACGGACAAGGTCTTATCCAAATATTTTTTATTTTTTTCTCTGGTTATTTCTTCCATCATATCCTGCAAAACTTGCCACCTTCTTCTTTTTTCTTCCCGGCTAACGGTATCCTCAAACATCTTTTCCGCCACCGTGCCAGACCGAGGCGAATAGCGCGCGTGATAACTGATATCAAACTGGCATTGTTTGTACAAATCAACCGTATCTTGAAACTGTTCCTCCGTTTCCCCGCAAAAACCGACAATAATATCCGTCCCGATCGCGATTTCCGGCCTTTTCTCTCTTATCTTTTTCACGAGGCCAATATAATATTCGCGCGTATGGCGGCGGTTCATTTTTTGTAAAATCTCATTATTGCCCGATTGAACCGGCAGATGAACATAATTTAATTGTTTGGGTAAAGTCAAAGCGTCCAATAATTCTTCATCAAAATATAGTGGATGCGGGGCCGGCCAATCCAAACGCTTCACTCCATCAATTTGATTTATTTCCCACAGCAATTTAGCAAAATCATTTTTCTTGTAAGGATTGCCGACGGAAAAATTCTCCGGATCCGGCGCCGTATAATGATTTACGATTTGTCCCAACAAAGTAATCTCCAAACATCCTTTCTTCACGACATTATTTATTTCATCAAGAATATCTTTAACCGGACGGTCGGTTTTCAAACCGCGCGCGTAAGGAACCACGCAATAAGAACAAAATTGATTACAGCCGGTCTGAATAACAATAAACGCCTGGTGAGCTTTTTGATAATTCGGCCTTAATTTTAAATAATCTTCTTCCGTATTGTTCATCGGGCGCAAATTAGGATTCAATTCCAGCAATTTGGCCGGCAATCGCGTCATATCTTTAGTGGGAAAAAACAAATCAACTTCCTTAAGACGCTTTTTAATTTCCCCATCTTTATCGCGTCCGGCCATACAGCCGGTAACCCCGACTATTAAATCAGGCTTGATTTTCTTTAACTTACTAAGATTAAAAGTTTTTCCGTAGATTCTCGCTTCAGCCGACTCGCGCACAGAACAAGTATTTAAGATAATCACGTCGGCATCCCTCTCGTCTTCCGTCTTTTCCATTCCCATATTCTCCAACACAAAAGCCAAGCGCTCCGAATCGCTCTTATTCATCTGACAGCCAAAAGTCAGTATTAAATATTTGTATTTTTTTTCTTCAGTCATATCAAACGGTCTATATTGTAGCGGAAAATCATTAAAAAATCAAGAACACCTAACCACCTGACCACTCAACCACTCAACCACGTGGTGGTGGGGTGGTAGGGTGGTAAAGTGACTAAACCCCATCCTCTTGACATAATCACAAAATAGAGGTATTATCTACTCACTTAATAAGTGGGACCGCGAACACTCGTGGGTTATAACCACTAACATATTCATTTATGTCAAAAAGAATGAAGGAGCTAAAGACAAAAGTGGACAAAACAAAAGTCTACTCTTTGGAAGAAGCCATCAAGCTTGTAAAAGAAACAAGCAATGTGAAATTTGACGCGTCAGTCGAAGTTCATATAAAACTTGGGATTGACACGAAAAAGAGCGAACAACAAATCAGGACAACCGTCTCCCTTCCGCACGGAACGGGCAAGACAAAAAAAGTCGCCGCGTTTGTTAACGCTAACGATGAAAAAGCGGCCAAAGAAGCCGGCGCCGATTTCGTCTACGGCGAAGAAGATATTAAAAAAATCAAAGACACGGGAAAAGTGGAATTTGAAATCGCGGTTGCCACTCCGGACATGATGCCTAAATTGGCGGTTGCCGCCAAAGTGCTTGGTCCGAAAGGCTTGATGCCTAACCCGAAAACCGATACAGTTGGTCAAGACATCAAAAAGATGATTACCGAATTGAAAAAAGGAAAAGCGGCTTTCAAAAATGATGATGCCGGCATTGTCCACCAAATCATCGGCAAAGTCAGTTTCCAAGATTCTCAATTGATTGAAAACTTCAAAGAATTAATTGATGTGCTTAAAAAATCAAAACCGTCTTCAGCTAAGGGTATTTACCTAAAAACCGTCCATATCACAAGCAGTATGGGTCCCGGAATCAAAGTAGCGGTTGAATAAAAATAATTTAAAACTCCCCCGATTTAACCGGGGGAGTTTTGTTTAAAGCCAATTTCATTTTTTACAATTCAACAATACAAAAACCGTCCTCGCCAATATGATAACTTTTAATCAAAGGATGATTTTTAACCGATTCCACAACCCGTTCTTTGAGAACTCCCTCGCCGATTCCATAAATAACTTTTACAAAATTATCCTTTCTTTTTGAAAAGGAAAATAATTCTTTTTCCATCTTTTCCAAGGCCTCAACAATGCCGGACGAGCCATGCAGATCTATTGTCGGTATTTTATTACTGTGGGATAAAGATAAAAATAATGCTTCATTCATACTTCAATATAGAATATAATAAATTAAAAAAAATTGCCAGTTTAGCAATTCTTCTTTTGTGCCGAAGGAGGGACTCGAACCCTCATGGATTGCTCCGCCTGCTCCTAAGGCAGGTGCGTATACCAATTTCGCCACTTCGGCTCACGTAAAGATGAGCATATTAAACCAGATAAATCAAAAAAAGTCAAGAATCAAAAACCCCCCGACTTAGTCGGGGGGTTTTGATTTATTGTTTATTTCTCTTCTTCAACCGTCATTTTCACTTCTTTTCCTTCGACATCTTCTAATTTTCTCTTAAAATCTCTCAAATAGTATGGTCTTGCCTGTCTAACTTTCATCGCTCTCACCAATTCTATTTTTTCTACAACCGGGGAATACAATGGGAATATTTTTTCCACTCCATAGCCCTTGGCGTCTTTTCTTACCGTCACAGTGGCGCCTTTTTCTTTGCCATGTTTGACGGCCAAAACAATCCCTTCAAAAATCTGAATACGTTCTTTTTCTTCTCCTTTAGCGTTTAATTCTCTAACTACCTGATGGACTTTTACGATCATTCCCGGTTTTAGAGAAAGACGAATATCTTCTGACATAATATATAACAATTAACTAAATACTCTATATAATCTATATTTTCTAAATAATCTTTAGTAGTGGGAATATATTACTACATTCTCGTTTTTTTGTCAATTATCTCCTTTATCTTTTCCACCGTCTGTTCTATTTTACCATCTCTATTTTTTACTTCATAATCATAGATATCGGCCTTTTTCATCTCTTTTTTCGCTATATTTAGCCTATTTTTTATTTCATCCTCGGTCAATCCACCCCTCTCCCTAATCCTTCTTTCCAGCACTTTCAAGCTCTCCGGAAGCAAGAAAATGGCAATATGGGCGATATTATTTTTATCCAGACTCGCTTTGCCGTTTACATCAATATTGGTAAAGACAAAAGAACTCCCGGCTAAAGTCTCTGACAAAACCCTCTTCTCAATTCCATAATAATTGCCATTATAAATGTTATATTCCAGCATCTCTCCATCCTTTATTTTCTTTTTGAAACTATCTTCAGACACAAAATTATAACTGACTCCGGCAGTATCATTGACGCGCGGTTTTCTAGTCGTAGTGGTTACCAATCTGGCTGAATCTGAAAACACTTTTAACAATCTCAAAATTATTGTATCCTTTCCACCGCCCGATGGCGAAGACAAAACAACAAAAACGGCCCTTTTCATATTAATTTATTTCTTTGATAAAATCGGCTAATTTTTCCGGCAAGTCGCTATTATAACATACCTTCTCATTTTGTAAATTCAAAAAACATAATTCTTTCGCGTGCAAAAACACTCTTCCCAACTTTTCATCTTTCTTCCTATTTAATTTTTTATTAAAATACAGACTGTCGCCAACAACCGGATGATTATAGGCCAACATATGAACCCTGATCTGATGCGTCCGGCCGGTATGAATCTTCACTTTTAACAAACTGAATCTGGCAAATTCTTTTTCCACCCAAAATTCTGTCACCGCCTCGCGTCCTTCCTGTTCTTTTCCGACATTTTTTATTTTTAAATTATTAATTTTTGGCCTGGATGCCATTTTTCCGTCCACGCCCCGGCTGATCTCAAAATCTATCCGATCATGTTTGGTCTCAGGCGCGCCATGCACCAAAACCAAATAATATTTTTCAATAGTCCTTTCCTGAAATTGTTTTTTGAGAAATTCATACATTTTCTGATTCTTGGCGACAACCATCACACCGGAAGCTTCTTTATCCAATCTATGCACAATCCCTGGCCGGATCGATTCCTCGCCCCGTAGTGAACCCGAGGTTCTACTACCGGGGTCTCCCACACCTTCCATATTTGGATATTTTTTAAGCAACCATTGAACAAGCGTATTTTCTTCACCATGTTCGGTTTGGTGGACTAAAAGACCGCTCGGTTTATCAATCACGATATAATCATTCGTGTCTTTGATTATTTTTATACCACCGGTAAAATCTTCAGCTTTTTCAGCCCTTTCTTTCAAAATTTTTATTTCATCGCCGATTTTCAAAAATTCTCCCGCCTTTTTAGGTGAACGACCATTCAACAAAACCAAATCCTTTTTTATCAGCTTTGTCACTTCCGATCGGTTAAAAGCGGTTTTTGCCGTCAAAAAAACATCCAGGCGCGAACCTTTCTCTTCCTCGGAAACTTTATAAATATTTTCAGCCATAACTTAATACTAAACAAACCTGCTTATCAGCAGGTTTCCATTATTATTCTGTTCAAGAAATCATTCGCGTCTTTCAACGCTTTAGCCAACCATTTCTCGCCGAACTGTTTAACATGCCAATCAAAAATTTCTTTTTGTTTCACCCAAGCGATAAACTTTCTAATCAATTCAATAAACATTTTTTTCGCCTGTTCGGTTTTTAATCTAAACTCGCGTCCTTTTAAACACCAGGAAATTACAAACTTATAACTTATCCTATAAAGACGGGAATTTTCTATAAATGGAAGCAATCTCGCTATTCTTTCATCATTCAACATATCCAACGAGTCCGCGTCGTCAAGCAAATCAACCAAAATACGGCGTTTTTTTCTCAATAGCAATCTTGTCAAAACCGCGCCGGTGCCAAAACTCTTGCAAACTATGATTCTGGTTGCCAAACCGACTGTTTCGCCAAAAAGACCGCAACTGATTGATTTGACCCACAGCATAAGGGCGGAAACGGTGTCATCAATAATTGACATCCAGATTATAGATGGTTTCTTGGTCATTGACCGGGAGACATCATGCCACCAAGCGGCCAAAATAATAGCCTGACGCTCTTCCGCGCTTAAACCCAAATCCATGGTTAGTTCCTTTACTCTGCTTACCACTCTTTCCACGTGGTCTAAGCCATGAACCGGATCAACGCAATGTTTCATGCGTCTTTTGGCGTTATTTATGAGTTTTTCTATTCTTGAATCCATATCTGAATAGTATAGCATAAATGGATAAAAAAACAACCCCGCCTATATTTACTACGCTTTTTGACGGGGGCGGGATAAAGCCCAAAATGGCATTATTTCGTGCGCCCAGATGGACTTGAACCATCGACCCCAACATTAAATTGCATAAAATTGCGGCACGGTTCAAAAGTATAAAAATGGTTAGTGCGCCCAGATGGACTTGAACCATCGACCCCAACATTATAAGTGTTGTGCTCTAACCACTGAGCTATGGGCGCATATTGCGCACCAACCATTTTTATACTTTGTTCACCGCTTGCAATTTAAAGTGTTGTGCTCCTCGCAAAACTGTAAGGGCACCTTATCCCGACTTAGTCGGGAAGCTATGGGCGCGTATAAACAATATACTACCAAAATGGCTAAAAAAATCAAGCCAATATAGGTTGTAGATATTAGCTTATAGCTTTTAGCTCTCATGCTAATTTTATTAAATAATTTAAAAAAAATTTTTATAATAATTTAAATTAAAAAAATATTTTTTGTTTTTTTAATTACTAATTACAAATTATAAAAATTACGAGTTACGGATTACGAGTTACGGATTACTAATCACAAAAAGTTATCAACAGTTTGCGCGAAAAAGTATTTTAAAAAAGACAAAAAAGACTTATAATATAATTAGGTCGATAAAATTTTTTACATCCATGCTTGTCATGTAAAAATTTTAAAGTGTTTTAAATTTCGATTTGGTATGTGCCATGGCAATATCAAAATGCGAAACACATAAATTAATAAGAAGGAGGTGTACAAATATGGCTAAAAAGAAAAAAGCTGCTAAACGCAAACCAGCTAAAAAAGCGAAAAAGAGAAAACCAGCTAAAAAGAAAAAAGCTGCTAAACGCAAGAAGAAATAATTGCGTCTCTAAATAAAACAATCCCGACTTGATCGGGATTGTTTTTGTTTATCTTTATTGTTGAGCGTTGTTTACATTATGCGACAGCCAAATACTTTTCGTTTTTGCGGATTTGTTTGCCACAACAGGCAAACACCTCATAGCCGAGGCGAGAATGAGCAAAAACGAAAAGTATTTGGCCGAGCTTGCTATAAATAAATATATATAATGCTCTTTATTTTTACATCTTTATAAATCTATTTTTACCTGCTTGAAACCAACTTTGTTTTCTCCTTCCTTAAAAATCTTTACAATACCAAACTCTCCATCATAACCGGGCTTGATACATATATCACCTTCTCTGGCTTTTTTGATTGCTGTAGCAATATTTTTATCTGACGCTTTGGCTATATCCTTTATATCCGAATCCAGCAAAATAAAAAATTCGTTGCCTATTTTTTTGATTAAATTATCATACTCTGTTTTTACTTTTTTCGTGTTTGCGCCCACGCCCAAAGTATCAGCCAATACCGCATCCAGCGGAACCAAGCTTTTATAAGGCGTCCTGCCCGCTTTCTTAGCTTCAACAACACTTCGGTCAGACAACTCCATCACCCGGTTCATCACGCCTATTACTAATTTCTTTTTGCATTTCGGACAAATATTATTCATTTTTTTGCTTTGTTCCGGCTCGCAGAAAAAATGGCAATCCTTGTGCCCATCCATATGATATTTCCCCTCTTCCGGATAAAACTCAATCGTATGTAAAAACTCTTTCGGATTTTTTTCTTTTACTGTTCTCATGAGCTTGTCATACGTTATTTCTTTTTCATTTTTAAAATCCAAAACATTCGCTTCTCGCCCCAATTTACCCAAACTATGCGCGTCTGAATTTGATACCAACGCAATCTTGTCCAACACGGATAAACGCCAATTCATCAACGGATCACTGGAAAGACCGGTTTCAATCGCAAAAATATTCGGAGTCAAATCTTCAAAACATTCTTCCAAAGTGTCATAACCGCCTTTGGAGCCGAAAATACCAAACCACGGTGTCCAAGCATGCGCCGGAATCATTACCATTCTCTCGTCAACTTCCAACATCAACTCCAAAATATCTTTGGCCGTCATACCCAAAATCGGCCGTCCGTCCGATTTTAAATTAAATCCCCTACCCTCAAGAACTTTATTGAATTTTTCCGCGATTTTTAAATCCGGAGCAAAAATACATAAATGCAATCGTCTGGTTTTGTCCTTGTGTTTTTTTATTGAAGCGATTTCCGTGCCAATAATGAATTTTGTCCTACTTGCCCTGCACCCTTGTGATGCGGGGTTCAGCTTGTAAATACCTTCATTTTCTTCTTTCAAATTTTCTTTTATATGAGCCAACCACGCCGGATGAGTAAAATCGCCGGTCGCGCAAATATCAATCCCTTTTGTCTCGCAGGCCCTGGCTATTTTAGGCAATTCTAAATCCCGCGAACAGGCGCGGGAATATTTGGAATGAATATGAAGGTCAATTATCTGGCGCATAAATAAGTTCATAGTTCGGAGCCAAAAGCCAATAGTTTATAACCACCAAAACTATTGGCTATGAACTATTGGCTATGAACTCGTTTATAATTAAAGGTTTATTCTAAAATTCTTGCCGTAATCGGTTAAACCGTTCTTCTTATAAAATTCATGGACGCCGGTTCTTTCATAACGACTCTGTGAAATCAATTTGTAGCAATTATTTTTTTTGGCTTCTTCCAACGCCTCGTTTAAAATCTTTTTTCCGATTCCTTGACCGCGGTATTCTTCCTCCACAAACAAATCTTCCAGCAACCCATATGGCCGGTCATGCAAATCATTTTTTATAATATACAAATACGCATGGCCCATTATTTTACCATCGACCTCACATTCTATTTTTATTGATGTGTTGTTATTTTCTTCTTGTTTTTTAAAATTCATAATTATTAAAGAGATTATTTAGGCAGTAGAACATATAGATTATTTAGATTTTCTCCTCCCCCTATCAGGGGGAGGAGGGAGGGGGTCTTTAGATAAAACTCATAATAACACTACACACTCTATCCGCCAGCTGGCGGACTATATAATCTAACTAATCTATATAATCTTATTTTAAACCAGCTCTCTTAAAAATATTTTTCCTAAAACTTCCGGATCAAGACCGCCAGTCTCGCGCTCAAAATTCTCTCCGACAACGGTTGTCTTTCTGACCAGCTCGGGATTATAATCAAGAACGCCCCAGCGTTTTTTCGCGTAATATTCTTTTTGTTTGCCAGTCAATTCATGCGCGTTAAAAATCATTTTATCAATTTTCTTGGGCAAATATTCTTCCAAAGTCCATAAGCAATCACACATACGCGTTGGCCCGGTCTCGCCGTCCAACTCATATTTATTGCCCGCGACAAAAACCAACTTTGCTTTGGAATTGACAAATACCTCGCTAAAACCTTCCGGCAACACAGTGGCGATTACCGAACAATACAAACTGCCGGCGCTAAAAATAACATAATCGGCTTCTTCAATCGCTTTGGCCGCTTCCGGATATATTTTCGCCGGAGCGGTCAAACTTAATTTCTTAATCTTAATTGACCGGTCATATTTCGGACGGTCAATGGCCGCTTCAGTAAAAATTTTCTCACCATTTTCAAGTTCAGCCGCCAAGTCGGCCCTATCGGTTGTGGATGGAAAAACTTTTCCCACCGCTCCAACCGCCTGTTCCAACGCGCGCACGCCCAAAATAAAATCACCTGAATATTCGGCCGACAGCGTCAAAAACAAATTACCCAAATTATGTCCATCCAATTTTCCAACACCTTCAAATCTTATCCTATGAAACAACGGCCTCAAAACATTTTCATAATCATAAAATTCAGACATGGATAAAACCGCCCTTAAAATATCCCCCGGAGGCAAAGCGTCCAGTTCTGTTCTCAACCGACCGGATGACCCGCCCGAATCGGTCATACTGATAATCGCGCTGATATCAAAAACATCCTTATTGTCCTTAAGGGCTCTAATCGTAATTGAACTGCCATTCCCCCCGCCGATTACCACCACACTCTTTTTTTTCATAAATTGAAACAAATTCCTAATTAATTTATACAGAAAAATTTCTTCTTTACAACAAATACAACCAGTCATTCAAAATAACAAAATGTTTTTATGTTTTAATGTTTTTATGTTTTAATGCTACTATTCCACCGTCACCGACTTGGCCAAATTTCTCGGACGGTCAACATCCCGATTAAGGCTTACAGCCACATAATACGCCAACAACTGCAACGGCACGGTATTTAATATCGGTTCAACCAATTCCATTGTCTCAGGCACATAAATCACATCATCCGCCAATTCTTTGACCTTTTCGTCGCCCTCGGTCGTGATTGCCAACACTCTCGCCCCGCGCGCTTTTACTTCTTCCAAATTGCTCCACATTTTGTCATATAATTGATTCTTGGTTATTATGGCAATCACCGGAAAACCGGCTGACAACAGCGCAATCGGCCCGTGTTTTAGTTCTCCGCCCGGATATGATTCACTGTGTATATATGAAATTTCTTTAAGTTTAAGCGCGCCTTCACGAGCGACCGGATAATTTACGCCCCGCCCCAAGAAGAAACAATTTTTATAATCTTTATATTTAAGAGCAATTTCTTTTATCTTGTCTTTTTGTTCCAACACTTTACCCATTTTTTCCGGTATTTCCAACAAAGCTTTACAAATCCTCTGACCGGTCGCGATTGAAAGACGTCTTGACCGCCCAAACTGCAACGCATACAAAAGCAAAATCGCCGCCATATTGGTATAAGCCTTAGTTGAAGCCACCGCCAGCTCCGGTCCCGCATGGATATATGTGCCCCCGTCCGTCTCGCGCGCGATTGTTGAACCAACAACATTAACTATTCCCCGAATAAAGGCCCCTTTCCGCTTGGCCTCGCGCAAAGCCGCCAAAGTATCCGCCGTCTCGCCTGATTGCGAAATACCAAAGACAAGCGTATTCTCATTTATAATCGGATCGCGATAACGAAACTCGCTGGCGACATCCACCTCCGTCGGTATTCCGGCCAACCTTTCAAACGCGTATTTGCCGATCATCGCCGCGTAAGAAGCGGTTCCGCACGCAATCAAAATTATTCTATCAACTTTATTCATCTGTTCCGGAGTCATATTCAAACCGCCCAGATGCGCGGTTCCGTCTTCCAAATCAATACGTCCGCGAATCGCGTCTTCGTAAACAGTCGGCTGGTCATGAATTTCTTTCAGCATAAAATGATCATAACCTTGCTTTTCCGCTTTGGCGTCATCCCAATCAATCTGTTCCACACATTTTACGATTTGTTCATTTTTCAAATTATATGTTTGAATTCCACTTCGACAAACTTCCGCTATTTCGCCATCATTTAAAAATACCACCTGATTCGTGTGCGCGAGCAACGGCGTCGCGTCAGATGCCAAATAGTATTCTCCGTCCCCTATTCCGATTACAAGCGGACTGCCCATGCGCGCGGCAATCAAACAATCCGCGTTATCTTTATGCATCACTACAATCCCGTAAGTACCTCTGACTTTTTGTAAAGCTTTTTCCACCGCCGTCCGCAAATCGCCCTCGTAAAATCGAGCTATCAAATTAACCAAAACTTCCGAATCAGTTTCCGACTTATAACTGACATCCCCCAAAAATCCTTTCAACTCCCGATAATTTTCCACTATTCCATTATGCACCATGGCAATTGAACCATCAGCGGAAAAATGCGGATGAGCGTTTTCTATAGTTACTCCGCCATGAGTCGCCCAGCGAGTATGCGCGATTCCGATATGACCTTTCATTTCTCTTTGTTTCAGTTTTTCCGCCAAAGAATCAATCTTGCCAACTGATTTCACGCTGTCAAAAATATTATTGTCAGTCACAACCAAACCGGCGCTGTCGTATCCGCGGTATTCTAAACGCCTCAACCCCTGCAAAAGCAACGGCGCCGCCTGTTTATTCCCAATGTAGCCGATTATTCCGCACATAAACTTAGATTAGTTAGAATAGTTAGTCCGCCAGCTGGCGGATAGATTATATAGTTTTTAATTTCTTCACTTTTTAAAAATTTTTTATTATTTGCCATTTGACATTTTATTAGAAATTAGGTTCACCTAGTTAAATTTGTTTCACAACTATTTAACAGGGTGAATTATAAAAGCTTGTTTGAAAATTAAACTTAGTGTAAGTTAATCTATTATCTAACAAAAGCCAACAGCATATTCTCATTTATTTCTTCCAGTGATTTTAATTTTAAATCAGCAAGTTCAAATCTTTTATCCTCTCTTTCTTCCTCCGCCGGCACGGCAATACAATACATTCCCGCCGCTTTGGCGGCGCGCATGCCGTTTACAGAATCCTCAACCGCCAGACAATTTTTCGGGTCAGCATTCAATGCCCGGCAAGCCGTCAAATATACAGCCGGGTCAGGCTTACCCTTTTCTTCTGTCTCGGCGGAATGAATTGAGTCAAAAGCATCCCCTAAATTAAACTTTTCAATGACAGCTTCTATTATACTCATATGGGAGGAAGAGGCAAGGGACACTTTACAACCAACCCCACGGCAAACCGCAATTGCCTCTTGCGCGCCGGGCAACAATACCGCTCTTGACTCAATCAAGGAAATTATCAAATCAACAAATTCCTTAAACAATTCCGGCCGGGACGGGTTTTCCCAAGGATATTTCTTATACCAATAATCAATCACCTCATCAGCTCTAAATCCTCTTGTTTCCAAAATCAAATCATTGGTCAAATCTATGCCGACTTTTTTGGCGACTTCTATTTCCGCTTCCGACCACAATGGTTCACTGTCCACCAACAAACCATCCATATCAAATATTACCGCCTCTAATTTTTTCATAAATTATAAGTCAACTCCTTAATTACGAGTTACGGATTACGAGTTACCCGTTACTTTTCTCTCATTCGCCTCTTCCAATTCTTCCGGAGTGTTCACGCCAAACCACTCACTAGGATTGGCCATTTTAATAAATTGATGCGGTAAATTATTATCGCGCGCGATCGCCACGGAAGTTGGCAAACCATATTCGCCAAGCTTGCGGAGTTTTGGCATAGTCTTATACATCTTTTCAAACCAAACCCTGTCAAAACAAAAAGTTCCTGTGCTGATTTCTTTTATTTTCTTTTGTTCCTCTGTAACATATTCTTTCTCTATGACTTCCACTCTGCCGTCATCGTGTCTGACCACCCGTCCCAAATTGCCGGGATTTTCCACCTCGGCCGTTAACAGCGACAAAACCACACCCGCCTCAATATGTTTATTTATAAAATCAAATAAAGTTTCGGCTGTGTAAAAAGCGCTGTCGTCCCCGCCCAAAACCAAAACTTGTTCAATCTCCGCCAACAAAGCCTGCATACCAACATTGGCGGCATGCGCCGTCCCTTCTTGTTCGGTTTGATGGGCGTAAGTGACTTTATCGCCAAAATATTCTTCCACTTTTTCTTTTTTAAAACCGACAACCGCCGCCACATCTTCTTTTTTAAAACCCATAGCCAAAAGCGTATCAATCGTATAACTGACAATCGGCCGTCCGCCGATTTCCAACATAACTTTCGGGCAGTCGACGCAACCCAATCTGGTGCCCTTGCCGGCAGCCAATATAACCGCGCCAATTTTTTTTTCATTTATTATCATACATCTAAAATTTGTCATCCCGAACGGTCGGGAGACCCAACTTTATGTCGGGACGACCGAGTGAGGGATCTCGTAATACTTAATTATTTTTACATGTTTTCAATAATAATTACTAAAAATCCTTACTATAAAAACTTTTTAATATCATCAACCAAATTTAAATCCCCGGAAACTTTAAGAATATTTTTATTTTTTTCCAATTTTTTAAAATCCCGCCCGCTGTAGCGCTTATCATTTTTTTCTCTCCTGACAAACACGCGCAACTCCGGAAACTCCCCCATTATCTCTAGCGTCTCGTCCGGCTTATCATTAAAAAATAAAACTTCCCGGCAATCGTCCGCGCCCAATTCCTTCAATATTTCCCTTATCTCTTTTATTTTCCCGGCCCGGGCGTCTTCCTCTTCCGTATACTTAATATTGCCAAAATCCTTCCCCAGCAAGTTTTTCAGACCCGACCTCTCAATCTTAATATCTTGCCACTCTTTCACCCCTAATGTCAAGACAAACACTGGTATCTTTTCTTGGCTTAAATAAGCCAAAATATCACTCACCCCGTTTATCAACAGACTCTTATCCGGCTGGTTGAAATCACTGACAAAACTCGCCCACTTCTCCTCGCTGAAATCTTTCGCAATTTTTTTGGTTTCTTTTTTTAGACTCTCCAAACTAAAAATATTTTTTTCATTTTCTTTTCGGCTATTTTTATATACTTCCAAGGCCTGTTTTTTATTCAAACCAAAACCGCTGACAATAAAATCAATAATGTCTTTTTTAATTCTTTCCGTATCTATCAAAGTCGCGTCCAAATCAAAGATTGCCGCTTTTATTGCCATATTTTTGAAGCTTTCATCCGGCAAAAATTACGCGATCGTTATTTCATCACAAGCGTAAACATCTTGCACAGTCTGAATAATTTTAACTCCTTCTTCCATTGATTTCTTAAAAGCTTTGCGCCCCAAAATCAAACCACTACCTCCCGCCCTCTTGTTCACAACCGCCGTATACACCGCGTCTTTCAAATCATTTTTTCCGCTGGCCCCGCCCGAGCTTATCATTCCGACGCGCCCCATAAAACAATTGGCGACTTGATAACGGCACAAATCAATCGGATGATCCGTGGAGAGTTTGCTGTACATCAGTTCATCATACTTGCCAAAATTATGGCCGTCTTTATTCAATACCAAATATCCGCCATTCAAGGACGGTAATTTTTGTTTAACAATATCCGCTTCAATCGTGGCGCCCAGATAATTCGCTTGACCGGTCAAATCAGCCGATTCATTATAATCTTTACCGCCGACCTTAAAAGCGCTGTTGCGCACATAACACCATAATATAGTGAACATCCCCAAACGATGCGCTTCGGCAAATGCTTCGCTAACTTCGGAAATTTGCCGTTTTGATTCTTTAGAGCCGAAATAAATGGTCGCGCCAATAGCGACAGCGCCCATATCATAAGCCTGCTGAACATCAGCAAACATCGCCTCGTCGTAATCATTCGGATAACGCAACAAATCATTGTGGTTTATTTTCACGATAAAAGGAATCTTATCCGCGTATTTCTTGCTGACAATTCCCAGCGTTCCCAAAGTTGAGGCCACCGCGTTGCATTTCGCTTCCAACGCCAATTTCACTATATTTTCCGGATCAAAATAATCCGGATTTTGGGAGAAACTCTCGCCGGCGGAATGTTCTATCCCTTGGTCAACCGGCAAAATAGAATAATAACCCGTGCCTTTCAACCGGCCCGCGTCGCGCATTTTTTTTAAATTATGAATGACTTTTCTTTTCCTGTCTGACAAAGAAAAAACCTTCTCAATAAACTTCGGACCGGGTATATGCAAATCCTCTTTTGGAATCGTCTTGCACTTATGTCCCAGCAGACCGGCCGCGTCTTTGCCTAGAATTTTTTGTATTTCGGAATAGGTTAACATAATATTATTAAAACACTCGCCCTGAACCCAATGCGGTTCGGGGATAAAGTATTTTTATTATAGCAAACAAAAACCCTGTCGGCAAATCACGACAGGGTCTTAATATCTTTGTTTTATTCTTCCATTTGGCTGATAGCTTGATCCCACAATTCTTCAGCTTCATGCTCAAAATCCAATTCTTCAGAATGATCCGCATACCACTGTTCAAACGCGATTTTCAGCTCGCTGACATCAGCGGCGTTCTCAAACGCGTCTTCAAGCAAGGCATACTTCTCCTGATGCGACATAGCCATTTCTTCTTCCAATTCTTCAAATAAAGCCTTAACAAATTCCAATACTGAATTTTTTACCTCTTCGTGGTTTTTTTCGTCCATATTTTATAAGGATAATCCCCGCCAAGCTGATGGCGGAGGGTTGATAATCTTTGTCTGTTTTACACACAAAAATATACCATATCTGAAAATCTTTGCAACGGTGTGGTGTGGATAAAAAATTATATTGTTATATTGTTAAATTGTAACATTGTTGTATTATCATGGTAACTAACACAGGAGACAATGCAACAATATAGCAATTTAACAATGTAATAGTGTGCTAATAATCAAAATCTTTCAAATATTTAAATTATTCTGCTATAATAACATTATATGGAAACACTATCTCTAATATCATGGAACGTAAACGGCATGCGCGCGGCCGAACGCAAGGGTTTTTTGGATTGGCTGAAAAAAAGCCCCTACGATATCGTCTGCGTTCAAGAAACCAAAGTTTCCGACCCCTGCGTCTTAAACGCCGAAATGCTTAATCCTGACGGCTTTTCTTCTTATTGGGCATGCTCCACGGAAAAAAAAGGCTACAGCGGAGTGGCGATTTTTTCCAGACTCGCTCCCGAAAATATTAAAACTGATTTCGGCAAAAATATTCTTTCCCAAGAGGGACGCGTGCTTCAACTTGATTTTAAAAAATTCACTCTTTTAAATATCTATTTTCCCAACGGCGGAGCGAGCGACGAACGACTAAAATACAAATTGGAATTTTACAAAGAATTTTTGGAGTACATAAAACGGCTGGAAAAAAACGGCAAAAAAATAATTTTCTGCGGAGATGTCAACACCGCGCACAATGAAATTGATTTGGCTCGTCCAAAAGAAAATATAGACAATTCCGGTTTTATGCCGATTGAACGGGAGTGGCTGGACAAGTTTGCCGAGGCCGGCTTCATTGACACTTTCCGATTTTTCCATCCGGACAAAAAAAATTATTATACTTGGTGGGATATGAAAACCAGGGCGCGGGAGAGAAATGTCGGCTGGAGGCTTGATTATTTTTACGCGTCAAAATCTTTGAAAAAAAATCTAAAAACCGCCGCGATTATGCCCAGTATTATGGGCTCGGACCATTGCCCGATTGGATTGAAAATAACCGTATAAAAATGAAAAGGCAGGTTCGTGTGAACCTGCCTACCCCCCAACTATTCATGTCTAATCTCGATTATGAGAAGAAAGTTCCGGGTATTTTCCCAAAAGGGTATACCTCAACTCTCTCTGAGCATTCAATAAGTCTTGATGAGGCTTGCACAACGTGCTGTTCATATAAATCAGCCCTCTGACTTGTTCGCGCTCGTCTACTCCTTGGTAACCCAAGGCGCCGTACCACTCATTCAGCACTATTCCGGCGGCTTCAATGTAAGCTTGGAACCTCACTATGAGGCTCTCAATCTTTTCTTTGACTTCTATATGACCTCGATTTCTTACGGCTTTCAAAGCCGTTTGAAGAAAGATAATGTCGTTTTTGAGCAACCATTGCCAACTGGCGGCATGGTCGGCGCTGTCAAAGACAACACCTGGTGAAATAACTCCTGTTCTGTTTCTTTGATATTCGAGGACTTTTACCATCCTATCTTCTTTGTCCCCAATTATCTGTCTGGCTAATTCTCGCAGGTCTTGACCTCGCCTTTCACCCCATACCGGGGAGTAATCTTTTTCACTGGAAGTGACTTCTGAATCTGTCGTTGACCGCGTCATCTTGAAAGCCTCCGTAGACTTCTTAAGTTGGTGGTCTGCTTTTGCAGAAAAAAACTTTTAATTTATTCTTAAAAATTTTTTTCTGCAAAGCAAATTTTAAAAAAGAGCGCTAATCAATAATGGGACATTATATAACAAAAATTAAAAAAAGTCAAGACTCGTCAAAAAGTGCATAACTTTATCAATTAAAAAGGCCGTCCCGCTGTACAGCGGGACGGCCGTGAAGCGCCCAAACGGACGCTACTTGTTGTTTCCTCCCTTCTTGCTCTGGTTGTTCTTGTTGGCCTTCTTGACCTTCTTGCCGGACGGCTTCTCCTTCCGACCGGTTCCGCGCCCATCGATGGGCATCTTGGCCTTGACCTTATCGGCCTCGGCCTTCTGGATTTCGGCCTGGATGGCCTGCTCTTCCCGCTCCTTCTGCAGGAGCGCGAGAAGCTCATCCACCGACTTGCCGGTGGCGGTGGCGAAGCGGATGACCGCCTCATCCTCCGGCTTGGCGCCGGCGCGCAGCTTGCGCATGGCGAAGGCGATCATCGCCTCCTCGGGCGTGAAGCCCAGACCATTGACCTTCGCGGCCATCTTGGCCACGATGATCTCGGCCAGCTTCTCGGAGCCTCCGCCGAGCTTGGCGGACACTGCGTCCACCAGCTCCTTGTGCTTGGCCGCCTTGGCCTTCTCGGCCTCCGTCTTGGCGACGTCTACCGTCTCGGCCTCGGCCTTGAACTTCTTCTCGGTCTCAGCCACGCGGAGGTGGAGCTCCTTGGCATCGCGGATCTTGTCCGCGATGTTTCCTGCACCGAACGGGATCAGGAACCGAGCGTACTTGGCGAACTCGTAGCAGATGAGTTCGCCTTCGCCGTTGACGAGATCCTTGATTCCGTTTTCCATCTTCTGCAGTTCCTCTGTGTACTTGGGGATCTGCAGGCGGGGCGATTCCTTGGTCTGTCCATGGACAGACGCCAGGACGGACGCGATGGAAGAGAGATGCCCCTTCAGGTCATCCCTCCAGTCATCGAAGACCTCGTTGTCCTCTTCGGAGAGGACGCCGGGGTTGATCTTGGTCTTGGCGACCAGGACCATGAACAAGAGATAGCACATCATCTTGTCCATGAAGACCAACTTGGGGGGCAAACGCCCTTCCCCTTGGGTCTTGCGGATCTGATCCGCGAGAGCCTCGATGGTCATCCTCTTGGGGACTGCCGGCGCCTTGGGCGCCAACTTGACCTTCTTGAGTTCCCTGATCCTCTCCTCGGCCTCGAGCCTCTTGGCGAGGTTCGCGATGAGCGCCTTCTTCTTGGCCGCGGTCTTCTCGGCCTCGGTCTTCTGCTCCTCCGCGAGCTTGGCGGCCTTCTCGGCTTCCAGCTTCTCCCACTTGGGAAAGATGAACTTCTTGACGAAGTTCTCGTCCTCCACGAGATCCTCGGGGGTCAGGCCGTCCTTCTCGGCGACCATCCCCTTGGCGATCTCCAGGAGCTCGTCTCGGGTCGGGTGAACGACCGAAAGCTCGGGAGCCTCCGGCTCCAGGGTGGCCTCGTATTTGTCGAGGACAGTGGTGATGGTCTCGGTGGTGTCGGTGATGGAATCATTGTTCGACATTGCAGTATCCTTTTTTACCCATTTCTGGGATTTGGTTGTCCGCGGAAATTGCGGTTCAAAAGGCGCCAGCATGACGCCCTTGTTCACCGCAACTTCATAATATAAGGGAGTAAAAAGAGCAAAGTCCGACAAAAATCAGACCTAATACTATAGCATATTTTTACCTTTTTGTCAACCCCGTCACCATTCTGGCATTGATTTGGGATAAGATAAAAATAAAGCCGTGAGGCGACTTCGTCTTCGTATTTTGGAAAATTTAAAAACTTTTTCAGAAAGGTGACGGGGTCAAGCCCCCCAAACAAAAAAATAGCTAATTTAAGCTATTTTTTTTAACTAAAAAGAGGCATTGTTTTGGCGGCGACCTACTCTTGCCTTTCGACTACCATTGGCGATAGCGGGCTTAACTGCTGTGTTCGGGATGGGAACAGGTGTAACACCGCTTCAACAGCCACCAAAACAATGCCTCTTTTTTAAATTTTAATTCACTAAACTCAATCAATTAACACACCAACATAATCCATAACCTATTGGCTACAAACTATTGGCTATTTTCTACTTTATCAAAACAACTTTGTGTTTCCGTAGTACGCTCGATCGATTAGTACACCTCGGCTCAATTCCTTACGGAACTTACACCTAGTGCCTATCAACGTTCTAGTCTCGAACAGATCTTAAATGAATATTTATCTTAGGAACAGCTTCGCGCTTAGATGCTTTCAGCGCTTATCTGCGCCAAACGTAGCTACCCAACGATGCCCTTGGCAGGACAATTGGTACACTAGAGGTTTGTCCATTCCGGTCCTCTCGTACTAGGAATGAGCTCCTTCAATATTCGTCGACCACAACAGATAGGAGACCGACAATTCTGTTACTTTGCAGACCATATCCGTATCCTGATTTGCTCTATGGTGTCCCGACCTGGTCGGGATCTGTACCTCGCGGCACAGTTCGGACTATATCTTTCCCGTTTTCTTATCCGCCTCTGGCGGAGAATTCGGGGTCTTACGTATAGTCTCTGAGGATTCCGCAATTTTTATCAAATCGGTTTGTTTTGTTTTTCTTCTTTTACCTTTGGCATTCATTTGATATGCCAACGATATTATTTCTTTGATTCCCGATTTCGTTTGGTGTTTTCCTTCATTCATCATTTTGACGATTGAAGAAAAATATTCAAAATCTTTCGCTTTGCTTGTTTGGAGTTTATACCGTTCAAAAAACGGAATAATCTTCTCAAGCAAATCTTGTCGATTTCGAACCACAAACACATAGGTATTATCAGTTTTTCTCTGGCGATGATTCTCTTTTATATTTCCACACTTGAAATACTTTTGTATTCTTTCCAACACTTGAATTGAACAAGCGTTTTGAGAAATGTGAAATTCAGGAATCACTTTAAGTTTTGTCTTCATATTCTCATCTTTATATAGAGCAATATGAAAACTTCCTTCGCCATCAACAAAACCGGTTATATACCATTGATTTAATCGCGGTCTTTCCTGCTGATTGTCTGCACTCAACACATTTTTACTTTGCATAATATCACTATTATACCATAGTAGTGTGAGATACCCAAGTCCTCTAACTCTCCCATGGACTTGTTCAGAGTTTCCAGCAATTAGTAAGATTTATAGACAGCACAGTCTTTGCTTTGACTTATGTCAAAGCACTTTACGAAAAGAATTTGTTCATCTATGAACATCGTTTTTTATTTTTACTGTCTCACGACGTTCTGAACCCAGCTCGCGTACCGCTTTAATTGGCGAACAGCCAAACCCTTGGGACCTTCTCCAGCCCCAGGATGCGATGAG
>Ga0156415_167_pt1 | contig 22375 bp, 19 predicted proteins | sample RifOxyA2_FD_108058 | JGI IMG/M metagenome (GOLD analysis project Ga0156415, IMG submission 108058) | Candidatus Magasanikbacteria bacterium RIFOXYA2_FULL_40_20 | reverse complement strand
ATCTCGATCTCTAACCGTCACTTTTTTATCTTCCAAAGACTCAAAATCAACTGTCACGCAATACGGTGTGCCGATTTCATCCTGACGGCGATAACGCTTGCCAATACTGCCGGTTTCGTCGTATTGAGTCATACAATTTTTTCTGACTTCGGCTTGAATTTCAGAAGTCAATTTTTGCAAAGGTTCTTTTTTAGATAAAGGCAAAAACGCCACTTTAATCGGAGCCAGTCTTTTATCCAATCTTAACACGACTTCTTTTTCATGTTTTGAATCCTCGTCGCCACTGCGCGTTTCCACTTCTTCGTAAGCATTCAACAAAAACGCCAGCGTGGCTCTATCTGCGCCGTCCGATGTTTCAATTATATATGGCGTATATTCCTCATTGGTTTCCAAATCTTTGTATTTCAAATTTTGTCCGCTGAATTTTTCATGCTGGCTCAAATCCCAATCACCGCGGTTATGGATACCGGCCAATTCTTTAAAACCAAGACCAGGATAATTAAATTCAATATCCCACGCTTCTTTTGCGTAGTGCGCAAGTTCGTCTTTGGCATGTTCGCGAAAGCGAAGATTGTCTTTTTTTATTCCATAATCCAAATACCATCGCATTCTTACTTCTTTCCATTCCTCAAAAGTTTTTTTAGCGTCTTTCGGATTGATAAAATACTGCTGTTCCATCTGTTCAAACTCCCGCGTTCTGAAAGTGAAATTGCCCGGCGTGATTTCATTTCTAAACGCTTTTCCGATTTGCGCGACGCCAAACGGCAATTTTTTTCTGGACGATTGCATTATGTTCAAAAAATTCAAATAGATTCCCTGACAAGTTTCCGGACGCAAATAAATTTCACTTCCTTCCCCTTCTATCACGCCCATTTGAGTCTTAAACATCAGATTAAATTTTCTGACATCAGTAAGCTCTCCCCCGCAATCCGGGCAAACCGCCTCAATTGGCTGATCCGGCCTGAAATCCGGCTTTATCCCTTTGCTCTCCAACAAGTGATCCGCGCGCCAGCGTTTCTTGCATTTTTTACAATCCACCAACGGGTCGGTAAAACCGGCCAAATGTCCGCTGGCTTCCCAAGTGGTCGGGTGCATTAAAATAGAGCTATCCAACCCAACAACATCATCACGGTCCTGCACCATCGCCTTCCACCACGCGCGCTTTACATTATTTTTCAATTCAACGCCAAGCGGGCCGTAATCATAGCAAGATGATAGGCCTCCGTATATTTCCGAAGACTGAAAAATAAAACCCCGCCTTTTGGCTAAACTTACGATTGGATCAAGTGATTCCATAAAAAAACTTAAAATAATAAAACCCTCTCCTAGGGGTTTATTATATCAAAAATACGGCTTTCGTCAAACTTGCTTATTCTGCTTACTCTGCCTAATCTGCTTATCAAACCGTATTTATTTCTTTCTCTTTTTCTTCTCCCAATTCTTTAATTTTATCATTACAGTCTTTCGCGGCCTTGTCCAAGTCCTCTATATATTTATATCGGTCATCCTCAGTGATTTCTTTGTCTTTTTCCGACTGCTCAATTTCTTTTTTAATTTCTTCGCGAATCTGTCTGGCTGATATTCTCCCCGCTTCCAATTTTTGATGAAGCACTTTTATCAGTTCCACTCTTCTGTCTTGGGTTAATTCAGGCAAAGGCAGACGCAAAAGCTTGCCATCATTAACCGGATTTATTCCCAGCTGTGAATTATTTATAGCCGTTTCAATCGCTTGTATGATTGATTTATCCCACGGCTCCACATTAAGCGTCTTGGCATCGGATATGGAAATTGACGCCAGCGTTTTCAACGGTTGTTTAACGCCATAAGCCTCCACCGTTATATCTTCAACCAAAGCCGGAGTGGCTCTGCCCGTCCTCAATTTAGACATTTCCCCTTTTAGATGCTCTATTGTCTTGTCAAACTGCTCCTTATAGCTCTGTATGTTCATACTCATTAATTTATACTGATTAATTATTGATTTAAACAGATTAATTGAATTTTTGAATAAATGTTTGGTATTATTCAGTTTGAATCATTTTCGAATCTGTCTAAATTTATGATTTATTTTTGCACTATTTTTGTAAACCCAAGATATAATACATCATCTTTCTCCGGATGCATATACAATACCGAAGGCAACTGATTGGAAGGCAATTTGCTCGTTATCCAGTTTTGCCCGCCATCAACCGACTTGTAAAAAGTAGACCGATTGCTTATCGTGGCCGTGTAGTAAATCTCATCCACTTTTTTCGGACTGACATAAAATCCAAATATATGCGTGCTTCCCGGCGGAGTTATCAAATTAATTGAATTCCAGCTGTCTCCGCTGTCCGAAGAAAACAAAATGCCAAAAGTTGAAATCCAATATAATCTTCCCGGTACTTTAGGGTGCGCGACAAATCTTCTGAACTCATTAGCCTTGGAGTAGTCCTTCATCGTGTCTTTCAGCGACACCCAATTATCACCGGCATCTTTTGACCTCATTAGGCCGTCCTTTTTAGTGACAAGATAAAATATATCTTTCTGCAACATATCAGGAACAATTTCAACCAATTCAATTTTCAATCTGTGTAAAGTATGCCAGCTCTTCCCCGAATCAAGACTTTGGATTATATCCCCATTGTTTAATGCCGCCAGTATTTGATTTGACACTGTTGGATTAATCGCTATAGAGGCGATGCGCACATTTGGCCTTGATTCTATGTATAATTCCGTCCAAGAACGGTTACAATCATCAGAATGCAGTATTTTCCCGCCGTTGGAAACAAAAATACCACATTTGTTTTCCGGGTCAACCGCGATGCTGTAAATCGGTCCTTTCTTCAAATCGCCCTCCGGCTGTTGCCAGCTTGCGCCCTCGTCATAGGAATAGAAAAAACCATTGTCCGGCGTGGCCCAATAAAGCGCCGCCGGATCTTGCGGGTCGGTAAAAATTTTGTAAACATCCACCGTGGAAATATTTTTCACTCCGGTCGACGACGGCAAAAGTGAAATCTGCTTCCAATTTTCGCCCTTGTCAACCGACATAAACATACCAGCCGGACCCAATTGTTCGGTCTGTTTGTTTCCACCGCCAAATGATATACACCCCGCGCCAGTGAGCAAAAACACCAGTGATAGCAATCCCACATATAACAAAGTTTTTTTCATATGTTTTAATGATTTAATGTTTTAATGTTTTAATGTTAGGGCATTTCCAACAACATCTGCTCAATTAAAATCCTCGGATGGATATTATTTTCCAACTGCAACCTGGCCTCTTTCAACTTATTCATTATTTTTAAAATTGGCCCATCACCGACTTTTAATTTTAGTTTCGCTTCCAACAAATTATTATTGCTGTGCAACAACCCTCTCAATACGCTTTGCCAGATATCTATTTCCTTCATCAATTTTTCCCGGCTGGCGATATGATCGACTTTATCGCCGAAAACATCTTCAACTTTTTCCAATTTTTCATAAAATGGCCGGTTGAACAAAGTAATAAACCGAAAAATCTCTTTTTTATATTCATTATAGCTGTCTTTATCATCCACCCACCCCAACGCCAAACCGGGCAATCCACCGCTCAACTTTACAATTTCATCGGCTTCACTTTCGCTGACGCCTTTTCGCAGGACGCCTTCTTTAATCGTTTTTTTGGAAACCACGCTGAAATTAATCGTCTGACATCGAGATCTGATGGTCGGCAAAAGCAATTCATAATTACGCGCTATCAAAAACAATACTGACTTGCCTTTCGGTTCTTCCAAAGTTTTTAAAATCACATTCGCGGAACTGTTATTCAATTTTTCCGCGTTGTCCACGACCGCCACTTTATAACCGCCCATAAAGCCTTTTTGGCTCAAAAAAATTTTTACATCCCTCATCTGATCCGCGTCTATATTCTTTTTCAGTTTGCCGGTTTTTTGGCTGATTTCCTGGTCAACCAATAAATAATCCGGATAGGTTAACAGTTTTTCCAAACTAATGCCGAATAATTTCGCGCTTATATTCTCAGCCACAAACTTTTTGCCCAGATGCTCCGGACCGGAGAAAATATAAGCATGGCTCAAATTTCCGGTTTCAACCACCTTGCTAAAATAATTTAAAATTTTCTCATGGCCGATAACTTCCCTTATCATATATATATGATAATATCATAATGAGAGTAAAAAACAAAGCCCCCGGCGCGCTGATGCGACGGGGGCCAAACCTCTCCTAAGATACTTTCGTAAGTTTTCTACAATGAACGGTAAATACATCCCCACCCCATATTTTCCTTCTGATTGGGATGTAATCTTCAAGAACTCCAGAAGTGGCTCCTTGGACGATGTATTTTTTTCTTCTCCAAATAACAAGATCGCCTTTTTGGAAATCGTCGGCGAAACGAACTCTCTCCACTATGAAATCCCTATCTTCTCTATGTTGCAAACGGTCAAATTTCACGTAAGATTCTTCAATATTTCTGCAATCTTCATCAAAATTTACCGGCACCATATCCGGCGAAGGAATATCTTTTGTCGCCACTACGCGAGCCGGACGCCCGCTGAATTTATCATACACCGGATGGCCAGCCATAAAACCACCGGCAAACTTAGTCAACAGCACTTTGTGTCCGTAGTCCATCGCTTCCTCCTTCGGTTTGATTGTCCACTACAATTTAACTTAAAAAACACCAAAAGTCAAATGCTTGGGTGATTAAATATCAATAAATTAAATAACCTTCAATTATTGGTTTTAAATTTTTTAAGTGTTTCTTCCGCGCATTTGGCCCAAGAAAATTCATTTACTCTGCTAAAGCCCGCTTGTATGTGTTTCTTCCGCGCGTCTTGGTCATTCAACAGAACGGAAATCGCTTTTGTTATTTCCCAAACATCAAATCTGTCCACATAAATACACGCGTCTTTGCCGATTTCTTCCAGACTTGAACCGCTTGAAGCCACCACCGGAATACCGCTGGCCATCGCATCCAAAATCGGCAGGCCAAACCCCTCATACAAAGAAGGAAACACAAATACTTCCGCCCCGCTCATTATATATTTTAAATCTTCCGTATCAACATAGCCCGGCCTGACAATCTTTTCCTTATATTGGCTCTCATTGACCACGTTCATAACTTCTTCATACCCATAACCCGGCGAGCCAACCAACACCAAACTCAATTCCCCGTTTTTTGTTTTTTTGGCGATATGGTTAAACGCCTGAACAATTCTTCTGGTATTCTTTTTTTCTTCCAAACGCCCAATACTCAAAATGTACGGCTTTTTAATATTATATTTTTCCAGCATGGCTTGCTTTTCTTTTTCATCCAAATTTCCGCCATAGCGATTATCATACCCATGATATAAAACACTGACTTTATCCGCGTACTGTTCCAGCTTCATACTCAACAATTCATTTTTTGTAAAATTGCTTGGGACAATAATTTTCCACAATTTTTTTAATCCTGTCTTGGCGGACCAAATCGTGTACCATCTTTGAAATTTATTATAGCTTTCAGGAAATCTCAACGCGGCGACATCGTGAATCGTCATAACCGTTTTCTTCGGATGTATTATCGGAAACACATGCGACGGAACAAACAAAACATCCGGCGGGCTTATCAGCATTTCCAAACTTAGTCTTATTTGCGTCCAAAGACGCTTCGGCGGCCATGATAAAACTTTCGCGGTCCAATTCTCCGGCAATTTCGCGATTTCGCCTGTCAGCTTTTCTCTGGAATACAAAACAAACTGGATATTTCTACCAGCTTGCGTTCCGCTTATTTTTTTTAAATTTTTTATCAGATGCCAGGTATACCATTCAACGCCGGTTTTATTTTTATTGTTGGCGCGCGAGGCATCAATACCAATAACCATAATGTTTTAATGTTTAAATTGCTCTATCGCTTCGCTTGCTTAAAATGACTGTATCTTCTAAATAACAATTACAACATTTTGAACATTTACAACAATTAGAACAATTATCTGGTTGCCATTATACTCCTTTTATAACTTTCCAAATTTTCCAGCGCTATTCCCGTTCCTTTCGCCACACACAATAAAGGCTCATCCGCGACATAACATGGCACTCCCGTCGCTTGAGCGATTAATTCATCCAAATTCCTCAACTGACTTGAACCGCCGGACATTATAATGCCTTTATCCATTACATCAGCTGACAATTCCGGAGGAGTTTTAAACAATACCTCTTTTACCGCTTCAATCAAACCTTCCATATCATGCTGTAAAGCTTCCGTGGTGTCATCCGAAGTCACTGTTAAAATTCTTGGCAAGCCGGAAATTACATCTCGGCCTTTTATTTCCAATGTCAATGGCCTGTCAATAAACATAGCCGAACCGACTTTTATTTTTACATCTTCGGCCGTGCGCTCGCCAACCGCCAAGCCGTGCTTGCGTCTAATATACTCGGCAATGGAAGCATCAAAACGATTTCCACCAATACGCACCGAACCGCAGGAAACAATTCCGCCTAAAGAAATAACCGCAATCTCAGCCGTGCCACCGCCAATATCTATTATCATATGTCCGGAAGCGGAGCCAATCGGAATATCAGCGCCAATCGCCGCCACTATCGGTTCTTTTATTATATACGCCGCGCGCGCTCCGGCCGCCATGGCTGCGTCAATCACCGCGCGCCTTTCCGTGGAGGTAATTCCGGCCGGCACCGCAATCATCACTTCCGGACGAAATAAACGAAAACCTCCCAGCGCTTTATTTATGAAATATCTAAGCATGGCCTCGGTCGTATGATAATTGGCAATCACACCATCTTTCAACGGACGCTCGGCAATTATCGTATCCGGCGTTCGGCCAATCATATCTTTAGCGTCATTGCCTACCGCTAAAACTTTTTTATCTTCTTTTGAAATCGCCACAACGGAAGGTTCATTAATCACAATACCGCGCTTTGGCACATGTACCAGCACGTTAGTCGTTCCCAAATCAATTGCGACTTTTTTTATCCACATAACAGAAATGCTCAAAAGGCTTAGTCCACTAACAATATAACAATTTAACGATTGAGTCAAACATTATCTCAATTAATTTAGTAAATAATGAACACAAATTGTATTCATTAACAATATTTTTATTTTCTCTTTTTCTGCGAAACATTAAAACCCAGATACCTGCCAAACATCAAATGCGTAACCGCGTCAATCGCCGGAATCGCGCTTACAAATATCATGGAAAAAGGTAAAAGCAACCACTGAAACACCATTGTAATATACCGGCTCTTTGAATGAGATTTCGGCGCTTTCGGCAAAAGCGGAAAACTCAATAGGGCAGACAAAAGCAACCCGACCATAGCGCTGGTAATCAGATATTGCAACAGGAACGGCGTATTAAAATACAAAGCGCTTTGTTTGATTGAATCGGACGCGATTAACAACGGCAAACGCGGTAAAAAAGTAATGATAATCGCCACCAATGCCCACGACCATTTTCCTTCCCATTCGTTCCAAATCCATTTAATCTTTTTCCACAAAGGAATTAATCTCCCTTTCTTTTTAAATTCCCAAATCAAATAAGGCACATGCTCCACTCCCCACGCCCAACGTCTTTGTTGTTTGTATAAATTCTTAATACTCTGCCACCAATTATCATCGCGGACAGTATCCATAGAAACCGGTATATACATCGGCGTAACCTTGTATTTTCCATTATACGCCAAAAAACATTGGTAAAAAATTCTTGAATCTTCGCTGACTATTCTTTTATCATGAAAACCGGCATCCACCAAAGCGCGCCAACTCATTGAATGGGAAGAAAAAGTCACTAGCGAATCCTGTTGCGCCAAAGCCGTCATCAACCAAAAAGTCGTGCCAAAAGCCATCACGCGCAAAACCGCCGGTGATTCCCACATATTATTATTGTATAAAGCGACCGGCTGATATGAAGTCCTGGTCGGCTCAGGATTGGTACAATACAAATACGCCAGATAACTGAAATAATATCTATCGCACACCGTATCAATATCAAAAATAGTCGCTATTACATTAGCATAATTCCAGCCTTTTTTATCAACATATTTTTGCATCATTCTTTCCGCGTAATGCATATTGGACCCCTTGCCCGGAATCTCGTCAATCAAATTTTTCGGATGCATCACACAAACCACTTCATCAAATTTATCGGCAAAAGCTTCCTTCGTTTTCGCCGATATGTATTCAAAATTTTCTTTTTTCCTTTCTTCCCCCGCGATTACCAGTGTGAATTTATTCTTGTCATAAACCGAATCAGCTACGCTTTTAATCGCCGGCTCCACCACGCCCCACTCCTCATCATATACCGTTAAAAAGATCAGATGTCTTTTGTCGTCCAAATTATTTAAAGATTTAATTTTTTCAAACCAATTGATGCTTTGGGTTTTTTTCAAACGCCTCCAAGCGATAATCAAATAAACGGAAAAATTAAAAACTTTCAAAACCCAATAGATGTCATATATAATTATGAAATAAACCAGCCATAACGGCTTGGTAAAAGTCAAAAAAAACATTAAAAAAATAGATAGCCAAATAGACAGGCCGGGCAAAATTTCATAAATTCTGTATTTTTGGTAATCTGACAGCATAAAAACATAAAAACATTAAAGCATTAAAACATTAAAACACGAGGGTATTAAAACAATTTGTTTTAATATTTTTATGTTTTAATGATTTAATGACTATCCTATATTGGGTTCGCCGGAATATTTTGCCGAAATATATTGCCCTACCGGCATTTTTTTTAATTTAGGTATTAATTTTTGCGCCTGTCCAACTTGTTCTTTGGCAATCGCCATAACCGGAATCTTCAACGCATAACCGAACACATTGGAAACTACCGCTGAAATCCGCGTGTTGGTAAAACTGCCTTTGCCGACCACGGCCATAATTCCTTTTAATCCTTTTTTATCAAATTTTTGTTTATAAAAAAAAGCATCAATTGATGTAAGTAATTCCCGGTTGCGTCCGGAATATTCAGCTTTACAAGATGTTTTCTCATCAAATAGCTCCAAATGGATTTTGTCTTTTTCCGAGAGATCAATCAATAAAAACATAGCGCTGGAATTTAGAATATGGAATTTATCCCGATTTGCTTCAGACAAATCGAGGATCCTCGATCCCAACTTGGTCGGGATCGGGAGAATTTAGAATCAAACGCCGAGCTTATTTATAACCTTAACATGAGGCGCTTCAAAAATGGAGAATAAAAATTTATCCATCACATGGCGTCTATCAGCAAATTCCTTTTCAGAAAGGATAGTATATCTTATTTCAAAACCGAATTCTTTTTCATATTTATCAATCATACGATTTACCGATCTTTCCTTGATATTGCCCACTATCAACAAATCAGTCGGCGCGGACTTGGCTCTGGTAAATTGTCCACTAAGCGCCAACAGTTTTACATCACCAGCGCTATCGGACAATTCGTCGGTAAATTTTTCTTCCCCCAAAGCTTGTTCCCTAACAAGCAGGGCGTGCATCTCTGAATACAAAATTGACTCTTTATTCAAAACATAATATTTTCTCAATTTCGCGCTACTTTCTTTTTCCGTGGATTTATTTTCAATCTCTTTTATCAGAGTGGACTTAATGAGAAGCTCCAGCTCCCTTCTGATGGCGTTTATTTGGACATCCAGCAAGCGGGTCAGCTCGCGAACATAAAAAGGAGTATCCTGTTTCTTAAAAAATATTTTAAGTAATTTCAATCTGGTTTTTGAACCAAAAATATGTTCAAGCATATAAAAAGGCTTATGAGAGGCTTACGAGGCTTATGAAGCCCAAAAGGCTTATTGACAAATAAACTTGTGGGCTTTTTTAAATTATAGTATAATTCCCTTAGATAAAAATGTCAAAGCGTATGGTAGATTTGCGTGAATTTTTTGTAGAAGGCGGGGATAATAAAAAATCCCATGTTTTACTGCAAATTACAGAGCCGGCCAACTCTTATGAACAAGAAAATAAGGGCTATTTTTTTGCATTGGCGGAAATAAACGGCGGGGATGATGAACAAGTTCAGCTTCTTCAGCAAATGATTGATGATATTGAAACCGGATATTACGAAACTAAGGACACAGACGAAAAAGATGCTTTTGAACTGACTCTTGAATATATAAACAGACGCGGGCACTTATTCTTAAATAAAAGAAGCGGAGATTTTAATTGTGTCATTGGCACAATCAACCGAGATAAAATATCTTTCAGCTACCACGGAAAACCGCTGATTAAAGTCATCTTCGCCAAAAGAGATAAATACGAATTATATAATGTGCTGGAAAATGAAGACGAATCATCCGGACAGCTGTTCTCCGCGATTATGCAGGGAGAAATAAAAGAAAATGATTTTTTCCAGATAGCGACTCCACATGTAAGCGACCACATATCAGACAGACAATTAATCAATACCCTTTCCGCCCGATCTTCAAGACAGAGTTCGGAATATATTCAAAAAATCTTATCATCTTTGCGGGACGGTTTGTCATATGGCGGAATAATAATTTCCATTCAGCCAAAAAATAAACGCGTTAAACCTTTAAGCAAGGAATTGGACGAGGAAGAAACCAAAGAAATAATTGAAGAAAAACCAAAACCGGCCGTACATGCGGACCCGCCGAAAAAGGCGGAAAGCGTTGAAACTAATTACCGTCCGCGAGAAGAAAAAGAATACGATTCCGTATTCAATATGATTCTGGTAAATCTGGGCCGATCGCTTGTCTTGTTATTGACGACGCTGTTTAAACTCTTGAAAAACTTCTTTGTTCTTATCGGCAAAGCCATACTCGGCCTTTTTATACTTGCCACCAACAAAGGCGGACAGCGGGCAATGGTCATTCAATCATTTAATGATTTTATCGCTTCCAAAAAACAATACATAAAAAATCTGCCTATCATCAGCAAAATCCTATTCTTACTAACTTTGCTTCTGGCGGTCATTTTCGCCGGCAGTATAATTTATTTGAACATCACAAAAAGCATCAGACAACAGCAACAAGACTATATCAATCAGACACAAGCGATTGAAGATAAAAAAACCGCGGCCGAGGCCAGTATGATTTATGGGGACGACAAAAAAGCTTTTGATTTGCTGAAAGAAGCGCAAAGCATGATTGATAGCTTGCCGATGAAAAATCAAGCGCAGGAAGAAAGAAAAAAAGAATTGATGTCCGGCATAACTGAAAATCTTAAAATCCTGCAAAAATTAAACACGGTTACGACGGAAATCATTGCCGACTTTTCCGCTGACCAGGCATCGGCTCAAACCGAAAAACTCGCCCGCATCAATGATATGATAATCGCTTACGGACCCAATGATTTATTCGTGTACAAATATGATATGAACACGAACGTCATAGAAAAAAAAGACCATCAGACAATACCAAATTTGTTCAAATCAAATACACCCAAAGAACAGGATAAAGTCGTATTTTTGACAAAGGAAAACGGAATCGCGGTCTATTCTCCGGAATCGGGTGTAATTTCTTCCAAAGAAATATTCAACGCGGAAAACTCCGTCCTCTCCGATATTTTCGTATACAGCCAAAAACTCTACGCCGTAGATACCGCTAATAATGAAATATACAGGCACAACCCCACGCAATTGGGCTATGATAAGGGTAGCGCCTGGTTGAAAACCGACACAGATATTCATGACGCGGTTTCTTTGGCGATAGACGGAGATTTATTCTTATTAAAATCAGACGGCCAAATCCTTAAATTCGTTTCCGGTTACCAGCAGGAATTCACCATTGCCGGGCTTGACCCGAAACTGGAAAACCCAACGGAAATCTGGACTTACAACAATTTAAAATATTTATATATATTGGAACCGACGCATAAGCGAGTCGTGGTTTTGGATAAAAACGGACAGATGTTGCAACAATACACCTCCGATTCCTGGCAAAATCCGACCGGAATGATAGTGGATGAAGAAAACAAAGTTATCTATATTTTGGACAACAATAAAATCCACCGATTTGGAACACAATAACAGACGGAAGAAGTAAGGCGGAAGGTGTAAGACGGGATGGAAGAAGTAATGTGTAAGGTGTCATAACAAACCAACTTACAAAAACAAACTACACCGACCATTATCATACAATAATAAAATAACCATCCCATTTTATGGGGTGGTTATTTTCATCACAGTCCAAGCCTATTGGCTACGAACTATGAACTACTGGCTTTTTTATTTCAACGTCACTTTGCCACCGGCTTCTTCAATCTTTTTCTTCATTTCTTCGGCTTCAGCTTTGGCGACATTTTCTTTTACAGTCTTTGGAGCGCTGTCAACCAATGCTTTGGCATCGGCCAATCCAAGACCGGTTAATTCTTTTACCACTTTGATAACGGCGATTTTTGTTCCGCCGGCTTCAGTAAGTTCAACTGTGAACTCGCTTTTTTCTTCGGCTGCCGCGCCAGCTTCACCGCCGGCAACAGGGGCTGCCATCATCGCCATCGGGGCGGCCGCGCTTACTCCGAATTTTTCCTCAAGCACCTTTACAAGTTCTGAAAGGTCAAGAACTGACATTTTTTCAACTTCCTCAACCAATGATTGAAACTTTTTTGGTACTTCTACATTTTGTTTTTCTTCTGACATACAATTAAAATTAGTTCATAGTTCATAGTTCGGAGCCATTAGTTTTTTTATTGGCTATTGGCTTTTGGCTATGAACTTATTAATTATGCTTTTGCTTCTTTAATTCCATTTAGGACATTGACCAGTCCGCGTATATTTCCGGCCAATACATTTACAAAACCGGAAATCGGGGCGTTCAAAGTGCCAACCAATTGGCCAAGCAATTGATGCTTGCTCGGTAATTTGGATAATTCCTTTACCTTACCCGCGTCAATGAATTGACCTTCAAGCACTCCACCGAACATTTCTATAACCTCATGCTTTTTAGCATAATCGGCTATAGTTTGAGCAGCGGCGACCTCGTCTTCGTATCCGAACACGACGGCTACTCCGCCTTTGAATGCTTTGGTATCAACCTCAAATCCGGCATCAGTCAAAGCTTTTTTCAACAAAGTTTTCTTACTCGCTATGTAGCTGATATTTTGTTTACGGCAAATTGCGCGAAGCTCTTCTGATTCCGTTACTTTCAGGCCTTGAAAATTGGCAAAAACGACTGATTTGGCGTTTTTAATGCCATCAACCAGCGTTTGGATATTTTGTTCTTTTTGTTGTTTGGTTTTAGCCATAACTTTCCATTAAAAAACTGTGGTTTCTCACCACAGACTTACGGTTTATCCTCGACCTTAGATTTGACTTGGTAAACTTAGAAAACTAAGTGAACTAAGAAAAAATAGGATTACCTCGGTAGCATATTAAGGGTTAAAACCCAGCTACTGTCTGCGGTTTGATTTGTTTATATACTAATCTAATATCTTTACTTAGTCAACCCTATTGGATGTGGATAACCCATCCCCCACATCTTGACAAAAACCAAAAAATATGCTATTATAAACGGTCCTTTTGTGAGCATTCTGCCCACAAAAGGCATTTCCTCAACAAGGAGAATAAATCCCCGGTAAACTAAAAAATCCTCAAGGGAACGGGCCGTCACCCTCTTTCTGTGACAGAGGCGCGAGACCGCTCGAAGCTCCCAACCATTCAATCGGCCGCTCGAGACGCGACCAAACAAACCCATACCCAAAGGAGGAGGTCGATATGACTTGGCCCGAACACGGATAAACAGCGCTAAAACACCCCACAGGAGGGTGTGGGCGCTACGGGCAGAGCCCGCAGACCGTGGGCGGTATCCCGTCGTAGGATACCGCCAAAACCGTCCATTGGGGCGAAATAGTCCCGGCCAGAGCGCGGAAGAGATTGGGGGGCGTCCGTAGACGCTGTACGAGATCTCGGATGTAGCCGAGGCCAAACAAACCGGGGGGAACGGGAGGGGGGAAAGCTAATCCTAAGATAAAATCTTAGAGAAACAAACTTTCTCCCCCTCCCAAGACCCATTTTAAATCAAACGCTCAAAAGGCGATTTTTTTATTTACATTCACTGTCTTGACTAAATCAAAAAAATATAGTATAATTTTTTCGTTAGTATTACCCACAACCTACCCCAGTATCAAAGCAAAGCTCGGTATGGGGCGTAGCAACCTAATAAGCTAAACGCGGCCCGTTCGTCTAATGGTTAGTCCCGATTCCGTTTTGTCGGAATCGAGGATCCTCGATTTTGTCTTCGGACAAAATCGGGAGACATCTCATCTTTTTATGTATCACACATATATATTGAAACTTAACGATGGGAGTTATTATGTGGGAAGTACATCTCGTTTAGAAGATAGACTAAAAAACCATGACGATAGGAAAGTAAAATCAACAAAAAATAACCTACCCTTTGAGCTGATATATAACGAAAAACACAAGACAAGATGTGAAGCGCAAAGTCGAGAATACCAAATAAAAAAATGGAAGAGCAGAAAAGCAATTGAAAGATTAATAAATACAAAATAAACATGGCCCGTTCGTCTAATGGTTAGGACACCAGGTTTTCATTCTGGTAATAGGGGTTCGATTCCCCTACGGGCTACCACGAAAAACCCCCGACTTAGTCTGGGGTTTTTGCGTCAAAAATAGCTGTTGATAAACACCAGTTTGATATGTGAAAATTTACTAAGTTCTGCTATAATATATATCAAGCATCCGCAACCGATACTTTATTTTATATTTTATGTCCGAGTCAAAGGACGGATTGCAGCTAAAGGACAATTTTCCTTTTCTAAAGCGATTGTCAATTGTTGTCGCCTGTTTTTTGTTTTCTCTCGTAATAACGACCAAAGTTTCCGCCGCCTCTTTCTCTCTTTCACCGGCGACCGGAGTTTTTACCACACAAAACAACATCACTGTAAGCGTTGATGTGAATACTGATCAAGCTATTAACGGCGTAGAAGGGGTAATTGAATTTCCAACCGATAAACTTGAAGTTGTCAGCATCAATAAAAGCCGTTCAATCATGTCGCTATGGGTTCAAGAACCATCATTTTCCAATGCCGGACAAGTCGGCATAATCCAATTTGCCGCCATCAAACTCAACCCCGGCTATGTCGGATCAAAAGGCAATGTTATTGATATTATTTTCCGAGTCAAAGATATCGGCGTTGCCAATGTTTCTTTTGCCTCGGGCGCGATATTGGCCAATGACGGACACGGCAATAATTTATTGACATCTTTCGGTTCAGCTATTTTTACTTTAATAAGAGGAACGACGACAGTCCTGCCGAAACCGCCGGTCCAACCTTCTTTGCCAACAACAACAATCCAGCCCCCCACTAAACCGCTTCCACCAATGCCACAAGTAAAATATTTCATTCAAGATAAAGCTGGTAAAGATGTTCTGTATAATATGAGCGAGGCAGAACCGAAATGGAGCAGTTTCCCCTACGCTAAAATGACCTGGACGATTCCGTCTGATGTCACCGGAGTGTCCACCCTATTTGATGACAACCCAAATTCTGAACCATCGGCAACGTCAAGCGCGCTGACCGACAATTTGGTTCTACCGTTTTTAACCGAGGGCAGACATTATTTCCATATCCGTTTTATCAATGATGCTGGCGCCGGCCAAACTGTTCATCTCCCTCTTCTTATAGATTTGCGCGAACCAAAATATTTCAGTATTGAATTTACCGACACCGAGTCAAACTCCCGCGGTATTTTTTCCACTTCCGCTCCCCGACCAAGAACAATGTTTTATACCGAAGATGAAATGTCCGGGCTTAACCGTTATGAATATAAAATAAACGCCGGCGACTGGACAATGCTGGATCTGGAACGCGACGGTACTTTCATTTTACCAAAATTAACGCCGGAAACCAGACACGATTTAATGGTTCGCGCTTATGATAATGCCGGAAACTTTATTGATGCCGCCGCTTCCATAAATATCCAACCGATTATTTCTCCGGCAATCACTTTTTATCCGCGCAACATTGAGACATCAGAGGGGTCGCCGTTGGTAATTGACGGTCGTTCCGCTCCTGGAGCCACAGTTGAAGTCATTTTAACTCTCACTGAGCCGATAACCATTTCCGCCAAAGCCGATGACGACGGCTCATGGCGCGTTGTTTACAGTCAAAAACTGCCGGCCGGCCTTTATTCCATGCGCGCCCGCCAAATACTGGATAATGGGGCGGAAAGCTCATTTTCCGAACCGGTTACAATCCGAATCAACCTGTGGTCCGGAAAAATTTTACAATGGCTAAAAACATTCAATTGGTATATAATCTTGATTCTTTTCTTCATATTTTCCGAACTCGGCACACTATTCTTCTACAGACGGGCGGTCAAAAAGATGCGTCAACATTTTGAACAAAATCATAAGACAAACATAGATGCCATAAATCAAAAATAATTTTAACACTTAAAAACCCCGACTTAGTCGGGGTTTTTTAATCCAATTTTTTATTCCGCCAAAACTTTCTTTACCTGTTCCAAAATTTCATCTAAAGTATATTGCGCTTTTATAAAATACCCCCTGGCGCCCAATTCCACGCAACGGCTTATGGAAGCATCCTCAGACTTGACCGTGGTCACCAACACCGGTATATATTTCAATTCCTCGTCTTTTTTGAGTTCTTCTAAAACTTCCTCACCGGATTTTTTTGGCATTATCAAATCAAGCAAAATTAAATCAGGCTTGAATTCTCTGGCTTTTATCAGCGCCTCTTCGCCGTCCATAGCAGTCATAGTTTTAAATTTTCCTTCCTTAAGGGCGGTTTCAATCGCCTTTGACAATATATTGTCATCTTCCACTATTAGAATCTTAGACATATTCCTAAATTAAAAATTATTTAACGGGGTGAAAGACTGTTGAGCGTTGTTTACATTATGCGACAGCCGAATACTTTTCGTTTTTACGGATTTGTCCGCCAGCTGGCGGACACCTCACAGCCAAGGCGAGAATGAGTAAAAATGAAAAATATTCGGCCGAGCTTACTACATAGAACGCTCTTTATTCTTACAAATCATATTATATCATATACTATTTAATCGGCAATGAGAAGAAAAAGGTTGTCCCTTTCCCCTCTTCCGACTCAAACCAAACCTTTCCGCCATGCGCCTCCACGATGGCTTTAACGATATAAAGACCAAGGCCGGTTCCGTCCGTATGCACAATCATCACATTTTCCGCGCGGAAAAATTTGCTAAACACCTGATTTTGTTGATGTTTGGGAATCCCAATTCCATTGTCTTCCACAAAAAATACCACTTCACTCTTTTTCCGCTGACAACCAACGGCGATAAGAGCCTTTTCCTTTGAATACTTAATCGCGTTGCTCAATAAATTCTGAAAAACCTGTCTGATTTTCAATTCATCAACCTGTAAAAACAATTCCCGCGGAGCATCGGCTGAACACACAAGAGAGATATGTTTTTGTTCGGCAGCCGACAGTTGTTCCTTAATAATATTTTTGACAATAGAAATTATATCCACTTCTTTAAGAATTATCTCAAATTTCTTCCCTGTTTCTATACGCGAGACATTTAACAAATCCCCCACCAAACGAACCATCCTTTCGTTGCTGATGGCTATTTGATTGACATAGTCCTTAATTTTAGGGCTTAACTTGGTTTTTAAAATCAATTCCGTGAACCATTTAATACCCGTCAACGGCGTGCGCAACTGATGCGAAGCCACAGAGACAAATTCCGTCTTCATTTTATCAATTTCTCTTTCCCTGGTCACGTCGCGGAAAACAACCACACAGCCAAAAATCCTTCCATTTTTATCTTTAATCGACGCGGCGCTGTCCGCCACCGGCACCCTGCCACCGTCTTTTTTAATCAACACTGTATGATTGGCCATCTTTACTATTTTACCACTGATCATTGCATCCTTAATAAACTTATCATTAATTTCTCCGCTGTCTTCAAAAATCAACTTCAGAACTTTACTATACTCTTTACCTATTACTTCTTTGGCGGAAAAACCGGATATTTTTTCCGCTACCGGATTAAACAAAATAACTTTCTCTTCCTTATCCAACACAAAAACTCCATCGCCAATCCCGGTCAAAATTGCTTCATTTCTGGTCTTTTCCTTAAATAAAATTTCTTTTTCACTGTTCAAATCTTCCAACAAATTCGCCATAGCAATTTTTGCTTCTGACAATTTTTTATTTTCAAGCGAAAGTTCATTCGTTCTTAAAAGCACTCTATCTTCAAGATTTTGTTTAACATCTTTCAAATTGGCAATTGATACTGCCAAGGTTTTAGCCAGGACTCCAATTTCATCATCAGAAAAGGTCAATCGTTCGTCAAATTTTACTTCCAAATCTCCTTTACCGATTTTTTTAGCGATATCCGTCAATCCAACTATTGGCCTGGAAATTACCCGCGCCAACATCAAAGCCAAAAGCAAGATTGTTATGACAGATACTATACTAAACACAAATAAAGCCAAAGCCATTTGGCGGGCCGGCTCCAAAAGTTCTTTTTTATCCATTTTAACCACCAAACCCAAATGGTTTTCCGGCAAATAACGCCAAACGGCCAGCACTTCCTCTCCGCGATAATCCGTATATATACCGGATCCGGTTTCGCCTGACACCGCCTTCTGAATCGGTTCTCCAATCGAGTCGCCAATCTTGATTACACGACGAAAAGCGGCCTCGGGATCAAAGCGAAGCGGGGCTAAATATAAAGCGTAATCGCCGTCTTTGTTATATTTATACGAATGATAATTACCGGCTGCAGTGGAAATCCTCCTGGCAACAACCGCTTCGCCGGTTTCCCCAAAATTATCTTCAGCCAACAAATAAAAATTTTCAGCGTCAATTTCAAGGATAATCACGCCGGCTAAAATTCCGCTAAAATCATAAATCGGCGCGCCGGCCAAAAAATGCGCCCGTCCATCTTCAGGGTGCATCGAAATATCACTTAAATATATACCAACCAAACTTTTTTCAAAAACCTCCATGCCTTCTTCAGAATGCAGCTGATTAATTGATTGTTTTTCAAGCGCCGGATCGGTAGAATAGACCACTTCCCCGTTTAAATCGGAAAAAATTATACTGTTAATATCTTTTTCTCTGGCTAAAACCTGCATCTGCGCGTCCACTATTTCTCTGGATCTGATATACTCCGGCTGATTAGGTTCATCTTTCAAACGGGAAATAACCGGCAAATCATTCCTGACAACAAATCGCTCCTTTACAACGGATAATTCATTACAAAAAGAATCAAAAAAATTATTAATTTTATTCTCTTTGGTAACAGAATTATTCTCTAAGGATATTACTTCCGAAGCTACCAAGGCTTCTTTAATATTGGAATAACTTAACAAAGCCGTTAGTGATAATGGCACTAAAGAAATAGTCAAAAAACTGAAAATAAGTTTATTTTGCAATTTCATAATTATTATTCCACTGTATCATAAAAATTTTTGCTCTTAATAATAAAAAAACCTATTCCCAAAAGCGCGAATAAAATAGCCGTATGCAGAGCCATAGCTGTGCTGTAATTGTTGAAATGCCCGTAAAATTGGGGAATATTCACAATATAACCGATAACCGCCAGCCCGCCAAAACCGGCAACCGCCAAACCGAAAATACGCGCGATTTTGAATGAAATTTTACCTTTAAATAAAATCATTAAACCGGCGCCGGCTACCAATATAAAACTGATTATCGTAAACAAAGCCGGCCGTCCGGGCACAAAAGTGTATACTGCCCCGAGTGCTTCTTTCACAAACAGATCCTCCATTCCGGTTCTAATACCGACAAATATTGAAATCAGTAATGAAAACATTATCAAAATTATTAAAAAATTGATAAATACCAAAATTATATCCGCCAATCCGTGTTTAGAATGATCAATGTCAGTTATAAAATACAACGACATCCCACTCAAGAAAAAACAAAAAGCCGTGTTGAATTTCATTGTAACAAACTGGGGCAGAATGCTTTTTAAAACCGTAATATCAAAAATCCAGCCGATCATCACAGTAATACCGGCCAACGCCACGACAACGGCGATTATTTTAGAAATTAAATTGTTTTTCATACTGAACTCATGTTAAGTCTTTACCCTATCATTGCGAGGAGTCCCAAGACGACGTCGCAATCCCAGAAACAACGAGATTATCCCGATTTTGTATTAACAAAATCGAGGATCCTCGATTTCGCTGAGGCGAAATCGGGACTACACTCCAACCAAGTCGGGACTCGTAATGACATAAACAAATAAAATTTAAAATTATTTAACAGGACGATTCCTTTCCAATTTTCTCACTTTTTCTTCAAGCTCGGCAATTTTCCTCTTTAATTCCACCATTTTTAATTCTCGGCCGGTCATCAACTCATTCATTCTTTCCAATTCGGAAATCTTATTTTTTTGTTCGGAAATATCATAAAAAAAACCCACTAAATATTGTTTTTTATCTAAAACAATAAATGAGGATTTGATGTCAGCGTAAAAAATACTCCCATTATTCCTTTTCACCGGCATATTTTTAGCAAGAAAAATCTTTCCGCTTGCTTGTTTTTTGAATTGTTCCCAAACATAAGGAAGGTCATCCTTGGGATGAATATCGTCAACACCAAGCTTTTTTATTTCCTCAATATCGTAGCCAAGTAAATCGCAAAACGCTTTATTGGCCATAAAAAACCTTTTTCCTTCCAAATCCGCGACTACTATCCCCTCTTGAGCACCTTCAAAAATACTTTCAAACCTGCTCTCGCATAATGCCAATTTTTCTTCACACATTTTGTCTAACATATTTACCCTGTTAAATAAAATTTACAAAAATTTAAATTGAGTTAGATATTTAGTTAATACTTATGCTTCCTGGGACTTTATTAAGCCTGTTAAGTCTTTGTCTTGTCATTGCGAGGCCTTTAGGCCGTCGCAATCCCCAAAACAACGAGATTATCCCCCCGCTGTACAGCGGGGAGGGATCCTCGATTCCGACTTGGTCGAGATCGGGACTACACGCCAACCTAATCGGGACTCGTAATGACATAAACAAATAAAATTTAAAATTATTTAACAGGATAAACTTTTAACTTATCTTTTACATATTTAATTATTTCACCCATTTCTGTATTCGCTTTTATAAAATACTTATCCGCCTCCAAAGCCTTTACCGATTTGACATCGCCAACATCGCCAAGATTGGAAATTACCGCCACCGGTATATTTTTGGTTTTCTCATCTTCTTTCAAACCCTTCAAAACCGCAAAGCCATCTATACCCGGAATTATCAAATCCAACAAAATTATATCGGGCAAAAAACTTTTTACTTTATTGGCCACTTCCAGCCCGTTGGCAATCACCATTACTTTGAATTTTTCCGCTAAAAATCCTTCTGACAGAACTCTGGATAAAAGCGAATCATCTTCCACGATTAAAACTTTTTTATTGTTCTTTTTCATCCCGAATATCTTTTCTAACATAATATAAAAACAATGACTAAAAATATTGTCCTTCAATAAAGATATTATAACATACTAACGCAAAAAATAACTTATAACCATCAATTATTATCCACAGGACGAAAGTCTACCTAAACCGCGCCTGTCCGGACTCGACAAAGCGTTATTTTTATGTTAAAATCGTGTTGTATATAACAAATTACAAAATACAAAAAATAGTCAAATAGCAACTTCTCTGAACTATTGGCTATGAACTATGAACTGTTTTATGATTATTCTTGGAATTGAATCGTCCTGCGACGATACATCGGTGGCCTTGATTGAGACGAATTCTTCCACCCTCTCTTACTCCCCCTCGGACAATGGGGAGAATTTTGTTGTTTTAGCGGAAAAAACCGCCAGTCAAATAGAAGTTCACAAAAAATATGGCGGCGTAGTGCCGGAAATCGCCGGGCGTATGCACGCGGAAAATATTATGCCTTTGATAGAGTGTGTGCTTGAGGAGGCCGAGATTGCGACAGTCGTCCCGACTAAGTCGGGACTCCTTCGCAATGACAGCCATTTTAAACCCGATGTGATTGCCGTGACTTCCGGGCCGGGGCTGATTACCGGTCTGCTTGTAGGGGTGGAAGCGGCTAAAACGCTATCTTATCTTTGGGATGTGCCACTTGTCAGCGTCAATCATATTGATGGGCATGTACATTCTGTTGAAATCCGAAATCCGAAACTCGAAACTCGAAACCAATTGGTTTTCCCCGCTTTATGTTTGATTGTAAGCGGAGGGCATACTGAACTGCTTTTGATGGAAAATCATGACAAATATAAATTACTGGGCAAAACCCGCGACGACGCTGTTGGCGAAACTTTTGATAAAGTTGCTAAATTAATAGGCTTTGATTACCCGGGCGGAGCGAAAATATCCCAAACCGCGGAAGGCGGAAATACCAAGGCAATCAATTTCCCCAGACCGATGCTTGATAAAGGTTATGAATTCAGTTTCGCGGGATTAAAAACTTC